>Ga0208299_1000844_pt1 | contig 25382 bp, 32 predicted proteins | sample 15_taG_FD_184089 | JGI IMG/M metagenome (GOLD analysis project Ga0208299, IMG submission 184089) | Marine viral communities from the Subarctic Pacific Ocean - 15_ETSP_OMZ_AT15312 metaG (SPAdes) (version 2) | ecosystem: Environmental > Aquatic > Marine > Oceanic | place: Pacific Ocean | collected...
GTGGTGGGGCATCCTCATGATAAAAATAAATTTTAAGAATTTTGGGAAACGTAACTTTTTTGTTTGAATTAATAAAGAAGTGTGCTATATTACCCTCACAGGGAATTTAACCAGAAAAAAAGGAGGCTAAAATGCTTACTATCAAGCAGTGGATTAAGGCTAATCCTAAAAAAGATGGCAGTTTTCATACTGAAACAAATGTCCAGCGAAGATGCCAACGTGGCAGCCTGGAATCGTTCAAAAGAAACGGTAATTGGTACATAGGTAAACCATCTGATTCTGCACCTACAGAACTACTAGACAATGAAGCTCTTAAGAATAAAAAAATGGCTGTTGAAATACAAAAAATTGAACAGCAGATAAAAGAAAAACAAGACCAAATAAGAGAAGAGTTTAAAGGTGAGGTAATGGAAATTGTTACAAGCATACTGCTTCCATTACGCAAAGAGTTAGCTAAAGTAAGCATGACAGACGCAGAATACAACAGGATTAAAGAATGCATAAACAAAGCATTGAAACAACTAGGCTAATACTCCAGCAGACGATTCCTAAGAAGTTCAAGAAGCCTCTTGATTGGGCCTTGGAAAACATAAACTTTTCTAAGGATGTCACATCTGAAAGGACTAACTTTGATTTAGGATTAACGCCTTATTTAGGTGATGTTATTAACTCTTGGGATTTAGGGGGCAAAAAGAGGGAAGTTACAGTGGTAGCTCCAGAGCAGACGGGAAAGACATTAAGTTGGTTAATCCCTCTGCTTTGGAGTTTCCAGTATATGCCTTGTTTATCCTTGATTTGCTACACATCAGATGATAAAGCCGAAGAGATAAATAGTCAAAAGATTAAGCCATTAATGCAAAATATTCCAGACTTAGCTAGTGAATTAGTATTGCCGAAGACCACTAGAAAAGACTGTTATAACTTTGCGAACTTCAAGAGTTACTTTCAGGGGTCTGGCTCTAGGGTTACATCTGTTAGTGCTAAGATATGCGTTGCTGATGAAGTTGATGACTGGGCTAGCTTTGAGGGTAGGATTGATAACTTACAGGACCTAAGGAAGCGTGGTCGTTCATTCAGTGAGAGTATACTTGCAAAGGTATGCTCTCCAACTAAAAAGACAGGCAGGATATGGCAAGAATTTTTGGATAGCAGTCAAGGTTACTGGCATTTGCGTTGTTATGGTTGCAATGAATTAACTATTAGAAGCTGTGACGTTCACAATCTCCAATGGGAGATGAACGAAAATGATAGTATAGAAATTGATAGCATTAGATTGATATGTCCCAGATGTGGACATGAACATAATGAAACCAGAAAATACGAAATGACCCAAAAAGGAGGCTTTATTCACAGATACCCAGAGCGTTTAGATAAACATGTTGGTTATCAGTGGGGTGCTTTTGCTTGTCTTATGGAATATTTCTCCTGGGAGAACATAGCTCATGCACAACTAAAAGCAGGAAAAAGCAGTAATTTACAAAGTCAAATGTTTTTTGATAATTCCATGCGTGGTTTACCATTTTCCAATAGAACTAAGATGACAGGTCATAAGCAAGCATTATATAACCATAAGGTATCAACTTATCCAGCTAATAATGAGATACTATATCGTTTTCTTTCGGTTGATACTCAAGATGATTGTTTTTATTGGATTGTTAGGGGTATTGATATTAATAATAACACCTACTTATTAGATTACGGCATTGCTAAAACCACTCCTGCATTAACCGATGTTTGGAATGATATCTATTCAGGTGAACACCTTACAGCAGGTATTATAGATAGTGGTGGACATAGAACACGAGAGATTGTTGATTATGTAAAAGATAAAGCAGGCCTTTACTTATATAAGGGTAACTCTAGGACGCAAGCTAGATTTAGGTTAAGCAGTAGTTCTGGTAAGTTGATACTTGCGAACCCTAAAGTATATCAGAATGAGTTATTATATTACTTGTACAACCACAAAGCTAAAGGAAGTAATTACTTTTATATACCAAGTGACGTTAAGGATGTATATGTTAATCAACTAATAGATGTTCAACCAGATATTAAGGTTAAGAACGGTGATGCTTATGAGAACTGGTCTTCTGTTAGCAGGAAAGACCACTTTTTCGATTGTGAGAAGATGTTTTTGGTTATTAAGGAATACATAATTACCAATATAAAACGTAAAAATAGTAAAAAAGCACAAAAAAGTAGAAAAAAAATAAAACATACTTCGTAAAATGATTTGAAAAATCATTAAGATGTGCTATATTCTCCTTATAGGAGAGTTTTAAATATGAAAAAAAGCACTAAAAAAATTGTTGTTATATCTAATCCATGTATAAAATGTGGTAAGAAATCTATAGAAACTCATAAAAATAGGCTTCTAAAGTACTACGAATGCACTGGGTGCAAACAGAAATGGGCAACTAGATGAGTTTGACAACCCTAAAAGAACAGCTTGTAGCAGTTGAATCTAAGATTATTGAAATCTACAAGACAGGTCAAGAATACACAATATTCAACTCGCACAAGATTGTCAATCCTACACTCAAAGAATTAAATGCAGAAGCCGATAGAATCAGAAGTAAGATTTATCGATTGCATCACTTTAACACTCGAACCAAACCGGATTTCTCATGATATTTTTTAATAAAAAAAAGAAAAATGATAAAGAGTATAAGAACTCTTATGATGCAGTTAATCCAGCACATGAGAAGCACCGCCGTAAAGCTATTGTTGAGTTTGAAAATGAAGACGATGGTTTCAAGAATTATGATAGACTTAAAGCTGTTAATATTGGACGTGATTTAGAACGTAATTTCTCTACGGCTAAGTCAATGTTGAATCAATTCAGGATAAATGTTATTGGTTCTTTGGGGAAATTACAGTTTAATTCTGATGACAATGAATTAAATAGAGCTGTAGAACATTACTTTAACTCTGTTTGGTCTAAGGATTGTGATTCAAGAGATGACATGCATTGGTGCGAAATGCTTCAAAATGCTGTTACGGCTGTAAAAAGGGAACATGATTGCCTTTGTGTTTTTGATGATTTTGATGAGGATGACGGAAAATTACTTTGGTTTGAATCTGACCAACTGGTAATGATAAACGAAGCACACTGGAAAGCTAAATCTGTTGAAAATGGATGGTTCGAAATTAAGGCTGGCAGAAAGATTCCACTAGTGCAGAACAATGGAATTATTACAGACTCTAAGGGACGTGTTAAGGCATACGTAGTTACAGGCCAACATGGCATGGGGTATGCAGATTGGGACGATGTAACCATCTTGCCTAAAAACGTAGCAAAGCTACTTAAAAGACCTTTTAGGTTCAATCAAACACGTGGTGTTTCTGATATCATTACTGCTTCGTCTGAATTAGAAGATATATACGAGATGAGAACTAAGGAGTTGCAATCTGCTAAGGTTGCATCATCTTTCGCAGGAGTTGTTACTAAGAAGAACGCTCAAGAAGAAGTTATTATGAGGGGGGGGGATATTCCCGATGATATATTAGAAGAGGATACTGTTACAAATACAGAACCTCAAGAATCATACGATAGCCTTGAATCTATGACTGGTGGTTATATGGAATACCTTAATCCAGAGGAAGACTTCAAGATACTTGATTTTAATAGGCCTAATTTAAATACAAAAGAATTCTTTGAATTTGTTCAAGTTTGTGCTGGTGCAGGTATGGGATTAAGTAAGTCCTACACAACACTAACACCAGCAGGTAGTTACACTGCTTTTAGGGGTGATATGTTATTGGCTTGGGCTACTTTTTATGAAAATCAAAAATGGATTGAACGCAGGTTGTGTGATTGGGTTGCAGAAAGAGTTCTTTCTTGGGCTATGAGAAAAAGGAAAATACAATATTTACCTAAAAATTGGGGTGAAATGATTTCTTGGCAGTTTCCTAAAATGCCTCAAGTTGACCCTCTTAAAGAGGTTAAGGCACACAAGGAAGCTCTTGATGCTGGCTTAGAAACTTATTCTAAGGTATTAGGTGCTACTTGGGAAGACCAAGTTAAGCAACTAGCTAAAGAATATAAAATAATAAAAGATAATGAATTACCATTAGACATATTAAACCAAAAGGAGGCTGTAAATGAAGAAGTGGTACGCAATGAAGGGTAACGAGGTTAGGATATATGGAAGTATCGGTGAAGATGTTGATTATACATCATTCATGAATGAATTTAACTCAATAGAGGGCGATGTAACTTTAAAGATTAATTCCAATGGAGGTTCTATTACTGAAGGTTTAGCTATGTACAATAATCTAGTAGCACTTGACAAGGATGTTACTGTTGTTATTGAGGGAATGGCGGCTAGTATGGCGTCTATTATAGCTATGGCAGGTAAAACGGTTAAAATGTTTAAAAACTCTTTTATGATGATACATAATCCTCATTGTTCATCTGGTTGTGGTGAAGCAGATGATTTGAGAAAAACAGCTGATACACTTGACAAAATGAGAGATTCTATTGTTGATATTTATAAAAATAAAATGAAAATTGATGTTGAAGCAATCAAAGATTACATGGATAAAGAGACTGTTTTTACGGCAGATGAGGCATTAGCACTTGGCTTATGTGATGAGATTATTGACAATTTCATTGGTGAAGGTGTTGAGTTAGATAACATTCAATCTGACTTTAAGGCAATGGAAGCAATATCAGGACTACAAAATAAAATTGAATCATATTCGGATGATATTTCTAACCTTAACTCTAAGGTTGAGAAAAGAGATGAACTCATTTCTAAAATGCAATCGGATAATGATAAATTGAATAATGCTGTTGAAGAGTATCAAAATAAATTACAAAAAGTGTTGGCAGGTGGATTCACAGTCGAACCAGAAATAAACAACTGGAAAGATGCTCTACATAAGTGCAGTAATGACTATGTAGAAGCTCGTACTAAGTACCCACAAGCTTACGAAAATTACATGAGAGGAGAATAGTATGAGTACTATCACTGGAAGACGTAGAGATTTAGAGGCCATTGAAGTTAATGCTCCAGAATCTTATATTGGAGGAAAAGTTCTGCCTACATTGAATGTTGCAGAAAAGTCGGGTACATTCTTGTATAAAACTATTACAGCTGATGCAGCAGCTCAAGTAGGACGTGTTGCAGGTGTTGCACCTACACGTACATTATTAACAGATTCTTCTGCTTCTTATACAGTTGCAGAAGCAATTCAACGTTATGGCGTTGTTAAATCTGAAGAGAAACAAATGGGTGGAATTGCTATTGTTGATAGACTTGGTGCTGTAGCTTCTAAGCGTTCTGTTCTACGTGCTATGGAAGATTCTATTGCTGGCACTGTTATTGATGGAGATGGTACTGATGTATCTACTGCTATTATAGATGGTATTCTTGATGCTGGAAAACAAGTAAAACGTTATGCAGGTAAATTAACTCTTGTTATGTCTTATTCTGCTTTCCGTTGGACTATCCAGCAAACTGAAATTACTTCTAAGATGGCTTTTAATGGCTGGAAGTTAGAGAATGCTTCTGATGTATTATCAATGCAACCTGTTGTATTAAAATCAATGCTTTCTGGGATGTTTGGTGTTGATGAGTTACTTATTGGTGATGATGACCATTGGGCTGTAACAGGGCATGCTGATACTATTGCATTAGTTAAGGTTCCAGAAGCAACAGAGTTCTCGCACAAATTAGACCCTGTTCTTGGTAGAACTATGGTTTATTTACCTGATGGAGAGCAACCATTTGAGATAGAATCGTTTTATTCTGATATAGATAAAACGAATAACTATGACTGTACTGCTTGGTATCAACCTAAGATATTGAACAGTGGAGCTAAAGTATTACTAGACGGTTTCTCTACACCTTAAGTTTCTTATTTCATTTTCCTTTCCTTGCCTCTTGTGTTTCCCTTTTTTCTGGCATGAGGCAAGGGGAGGTTTTTTATAAAGGGATTATTATGGCTTTAAATTTAGAAGCTTTTTCAGAAACATTCAATAACTTATTAGACCAAATGCCAATGACATTTATTCATGATACTATAAGTTATATTGGCACTAGAACTGTATTGAATGAAAAAATTGTTTATTCTGAATATGGATTAAGCAATGGTTATAAGTTCAGCGTAATAGGGAACGTTGCAGATTTTGAGGGTGTTACAGCTCCAGTGGCAGGCGATTTGATTACAGTAGATGGTATTGAATACAGGGTAATTAACACAGAATATGATAGTTTTAATGTAGCAATTAAGATAGCTTTAGGCGATAAGTATATATAATGGGTAAGAAAGTCAATGTTAGATTAGTAGGTGAAGAACTTAGGGATAGGTTTAAGCTATTTGAACATGACTTAGGAGTAAAACAAAAAGATATTTTACGTATTGGAGCTTTGTACTTCAACCAAAGTGCTGTTAAAAAAACAGCAACAAGTAAGTCTAAGTTCAGGAAGATAAAAACTGTTAAACCTAGTAAAGGTGGCAGTAGAAGAAGCAGTAAGCCTGTTTATAGGGTTACTATATCACGACCACGATATGCAGACAGTAAGTACGATGAGAAAGGGTTTCGTGGTGGTTCTCCAAAGGGGAAATCCTATATCTATAGATGGTCGAGAGATAAAAGTAGTTTGGCACGATACAGGAAGAAGCAGTATCACGGAGCAGGTAGAGCTGGCTGGTGGGCGATGTCATCTAAGATAGGTTATAGTGTAAAAGGGCGTATCATTAAGCCTGCTGATAGAAACATAGTGAACAAGGGGAAATTAAGCTCTATTATAGGCAAGTTAAATGACACTAGGGTTAATTTCTTAGGCACAAGAAAGCATATTGTCATTAAGAATAAAACTGAAGATATTACATCTAAGACTTATGGATATACTGCTTGGCAGAGTGCATTAGCTTCAACGAATAGGAGATTGCGAAAAGAGTATGCAATACTTAAACGAGATAAGGGTAAACAATGGCAGAGAATGTAACAAAAAAATTACAGAATAACTTAATAAATTATATAGATACAAATAAGACTGTTATTGCACCAGTGTTTGGATATTGGGATAACAGTAACTTAAAGGCTTTCCCTTGCATTAGTATCAAGGTTGACAGGCCAATTTATTATGAGAATCTACCTACTGTATTCTCATCAAAGGTGTATTTTTCATGCGTTACATATACTCAAGATGATGAATCACAGTTTGACTTAGAGAATATCCATAATGACATTCAGAATTTGCTTGAGGATATGAGTGAAGTTCTACCTATTGAATTAGGAATTGATGCTATAGTCATGGAAGAAGTACAAGAGGAATATAACGATGATTATCAAGTATTAACAACAATAACAACAATATATTATCAGGGGTAACAGATGGCTTTACAATTTGGTAGAACAACAGAAAATGCTGTAGGTGTTTTTTTAGCTTTAAATTCATCTGATGCAGTTGAAGTAGAAACAGCTAGGGATAGTCAAGGTAAAGCCATTCAAACAGTAGCTTACACCAAAACTAAGTCATTAAGTTATCAGTTTTTACTTATTACAGGAGGTGCTATTCTTTCGGCAGGTAATATTGTTACAATAGATGCTGTTGAGTTCTTGGTTTTATCAGTTGAGACAGAAGAAAATAAAAGTGATTATCAGCGTGGTAGTTGCACATTGCAACGCATGGATGATGAGAATTTCGTTGTATATAATTAATAAAAGGAGGTAGAAATGGCTACTTATTCATTTGGCGTAGATGGTGAGACTGGAATGGTAGAAGGGACTTATGGTCTTTTGCAGAATTTTAATAGAACATTTAATACTGATGAAGCAGTTGCTCAAAATGCAAAAGGTAATGTTGCTGTTCAAGAATTGTATAATGAATCAACAGACATCTCATGTGAGTATGTATTCGATACAGAGACTTCTGTTCCTGTTGCAGGTGATACTATACTGATTGATGCTAACAATTTTGCTATTATGAATGTTACTGATAATGAGACTAATACTGGATTTAGAAGCGTAGGATTAACGCTTAAACGTTACACTGTTATAGGTGTTCCTACTAATCCTTAATTGGTGATTTAAATAAAAAAAGGGGTATATTATGAATGAAGAACAAAAAATTGACAGTGAATCAATATCATTCTTGGGGAGCAGTTTCTATGTTAATAGCATAGAAATTCCTCCTCCTACTACTGCTACACTTACATTATTAGAGATTGTTAGTAGTCCTTATGTGTTCGGTGAGATGATGGAGGCATCATTATATGACACAGAGGAAGCTCTATATATAATGGCGAACAAAAAAGAATGCTTACCACTATTAGCAGATATCAAAACAGGTGGAAAAAAGACTGCGTTCACTAATAATGTTCTTGATTGGAGTGAGTGTTTAGGTAATTTTGATTTGATTGAGACTAGTCATAAGGTTCAACAAGCGTTACAATGGGCGTTGAGTGGGTTTGAGTTACTGCCAGGTAAGGCATCAGAGGCTGATATGATAGGTGTAGAGGGTGTTAGTACTGGAAAAAAAAAAGAGAGTTCGACGCTGAATGGTTAGCCTTAGTAGTTGCTGTGATATCACCAGCTACAGGGTGTTCTAGCGAATATATCTTATGGGAGATGCCATTAACTCAAGCTAGTTTTTATTTCGCACTTCAGAGAAAAGAACAAGGGGTTGAGGGGGTAGGTCGCAAAAAAGACTACTCTAAAATCTTACAAAAACTGAAAGATAAGAGAAATGGCAAGTTATAAGAACAGATTAGTAACAACTTTTGATGCTGACACAACTGCAATGAAAGCTAAACTAAATGACTTGAAGAGAAGTGCTAAGAGATTTGGGGTTAGTATGGCTTCTTCTTTCGGTCGTGGTGCATTCATGTATGCAGGCTTCCAAGTTCTTCAGGGACTGCAATCAGCATTTAGCGAAAGCATTAGTTTGGGATTGAAGTTTTCTAAAGCTATGGGAGAAATAGCTACTATAGCAGACACAACATCTGCAAATATCGATAAACTTGGTGGTAGTCTTATCACCTTATCTAGTAAGTATGGTAAATCATTAACAGATGTTACTGATGGTACTTATGAAGCCATATCTGCACAGATAGAATTATCACGTGTTGCTGATTTTATGGATATTGCTACAAGGGCATCACTCGCAGGAGTTTCTACTGTTAGGACTTCATCTGATGCACTTACTACTGTTATTAATGCTTATAATATGTCGGTTTCTGATGCCGAAAGCATATCTGATAAGTATTTTATGACAATTAAAAAAGGTAAAACTCACTTTGAAGAACTTGGTGGGCAAGTAGGTAAATTTTTACCTTTGGCTGCTAAACTTGGCATTAGTTATGAATCTACACTCGCTTCATTAGCTACAATGACAAGACAGGGTGCTTCAACCGAAAGCGCTTCTACATACATTAGAGCTATCCTAACTAAATTATTAAAACCTAGTGCAGAATTATCTGACCGCTTGAATAATGTTGCTAAATCTTATAATCAAGCAAGCATTGCTGGTTTAAGTTTGCAAGATATTATGCAAGGGCTTTATCAAGAGGTTGGTAGAGACAATAAAGTGTTTTCTAAACTTATTGAGAATACAAGGGGTATTACTGGTGCAATGGCACTTGTCGGCAGTAAAGCAAAGGAAGCTAAACAAGATTTGTATGATGTTGCAACAGCTACAGGTGCAATGAATGAAGCTAGCAAGAAGTACTTCGAGCAAGAGGGTGCAAGATGGGATGCTTTATCTGCTAAAATCAAAAACGCAGGTGCAGAGATGGGTAGTGCCATCACAAAACCACTTGTTGCTTTAGGTGAAGATAGCTTGTCATTAATTGACACAACACTTCTTGGTATGAAATCCTTGCCTGTTTTTGGTGAAGAGTTGATTAATACTTACACCAGATTTGACACTAATCTTGGTAGGGTTATTGGTTCACTCAAAGAAGTCAATGCCTTACATCAAGGAGTTCAACCAGAACTAGAATATAGACATAGTACAGCTAAGTCTGACGGAGAACGTAAAATCTACGAGGAAGCTATGTTGATGGTTAGGGTTAAGAGTGTTGAATTTATTCGTGAATTTATTAAGTCACAGTTGAAATCATTAGACATAAGAAACAAAGAAATAAAGGCAATAAAAGCTAAAAATGATGCAGAAAAATTAAATATAAAAATACGTGAAGACGCAATAAAAAAGAGAAAAGAAGATATTGACAGCATCATTAGTGCAAAAGAAAAGGATGTTGCCTTGCTTAGAACAGAAGCTAAGTATGGCACAGATGTTAGAGATAATTATGAAGCCTTATCTAAAGTGAGCAAGAAATTAATATCAGCTGGCGTTGAAAAGCATTCAAAAGACTACCTTAAAGCTTTAAAAGAGGCAAAGGCATTGATTGATGAAGAGAGAGCGCTAAAAGGTGAAATAAAGCAGAAAAAAGATGATATTACTAGAACAGAAAAAGAAAGAAAAGCAGATAAATTAAAGATTGAAAACTTTAAGAATATGCTTGACCTCTTGTCAGAGGAAGCTACTTGGAATAAGAAGAAGTTGCAAATGTCTGAAAAAGAATATCTTGTCAAAAAGAAATTGTACGATTTGGAAAAAGTAAAAGGAAAATCACTTACAGAGGAAGAGCGTAAAAGGGCAACACGTGATGCTTTAAGTATATATGAGAATAAAATAAAAGATGCTCAATCATCTGGAATTGCAGAATTAACAAAGAAATCCATGTTTAGGGGTGATTCCTTGTCTAGGATTGGTGGATTTGTTGGGACTACAGGGGTAAAGCTGGGTATAGATTTAGATAAGAAAAGAAATGCTCTTTTGAAGCAGATATACGATAAGATAGAAACGCAAAATCAAATGGGGGTATACGTATGAGTTTATCTGAACCTTTTGAACCTTTTGAGAATAAAGGTTATCCTGAATACATGGTTGGTGTAGATGGTGTGACCGTAAATACTTCATGGACGTATCATATTAGTATGATTGGAGAGATTCCTAAAGTAGGACAGAACTATTATAATGAGAACTTCCCACAATATGACAAATGTACTGTTGCTGAAATTAGAATAAAACCATCACCAGCACAAACTTGGGTAACTGTATCCATGGTATCTAAGATGCCATACGTTGATAATAGCATTGTAGGAGGCGTTTTAAACCCTAATAATGCAGATATGCAATGGACTATGACTGCTGGTGTAATGGAGCAAGAATTGCTTAAAAACAAGGGGTATTTGTGCAATTGGAATTACGATATGTATTACCTTAAAGCACATGCAGATACAGATGCACAAACTAGCACCGCAGATGACCAGTGGCTTAACTGTGAGAGTGTTATTGATTATCCAGCAACATTTGAGAATAAGTATGGTTTTGCAGAGGAAACACCTGCACCTATTACAGATGATGGAACATCTTATGCTTGGGAATTGTATAAGGTTAGAACTAAACCACAAATTGAAGCATTCCTTAATTCTGCTCCTGTGGTACAGGGTACAGGGTTTGTTGACACGCCTAAGCGTGCAGGAGACTTCCTTAAACAAATTAATAAGTTATGGAATCCTAAAGAGACTTTTGGGCTTCCCGATTATGATGATTGTTGGCTTGTTACTGATGGCTCAATACAACTAGTGGATAAGATGTGGCAAGTTACTTTAGGACTTACTTATGCTGAATATGGGTGGGATGATGATTTATATGAGTATGTATCTACTAGTCCAACTAAAAATCCAAATGGGATAAACGCAGAATGAAACTACCACCAAAAGTAAGTGCAGGAAGACCTATAGAAGCTAAACACCATAATCTGTTAGTAGATTATATGCACTCTATTACACCTATGGGGTCGCCAAGCATCAAAGTTAAACGCTTAGCTAGTGGAAGCACATTTAAGTGCGTTAAGAAGCATGGTGGAAGTGTTGCAAGTAGTCCTGCTTCATCTTCACACTCTTGGAAAGTTATAAAAGTTGATGATACTAATATTAAGGTTTTGGGAGCTGATACTGACGGGGTAGACCATGCAAATATTGTTATAATTGGGGATGAATCCTTAACTATATATACTACTCAAATAGAAATAACAGACAACTGTTATATATGCGTTCAAGTCACTTGGGATGATGTTGAAGAGACGTATGTTGCAGAATACATAACGCAAAGTGTTCTTGCCTTAGATGTTGATAAGTGGATATTCCCTATTGCTTATGTTAATTGTCTTGACAGTAAGGTTTCTAAAATACAACAATATGCTAAAGATGTATTGCAGGTTGCAGGTAGGTTTATATGAGTTGGAATTATGATTATAGCAATAAACAACTTTATTCAATTAATCATGCTTATGATGAACTAAGGTATGCAGGATATGAGCGTGGCTTATCTTATTATCCAAATAATCCTTTTGAAGCTAATAAACACCGTTTTAAACGCCTAGATAATTCACTTTTTTTTAGTGCTGAACATGAAGTGTTAAACGTTAGATGTTGGGAATTAGTTGGCAATTTAGGAAGTTATTATGATGCAACTGACAGACTTTATCAGTTAGGTTGGGTTAGAGATGATAAAGAATTAAGTGATATTATAACAGAACTAAACACATCTCCTTTTACTGAACATTATAAAGAATATATGCTTAGAGATGACAAGGCTTTGATATTGCTGGATATTCCAGGTTGGCAAAGTGAATTTGAATTATTTATTACTTATGAGTGGTTGAAAGAGCGTTTTAACTATTTGAATCTGGTTAATAGATTCCTATATCCTTGTAATATACAAAGGCTTGGTTTTCAACCATTATATTCTCAATTACAAGAGAGAGCATACGAATCAGATTATAATGAAGATTTAACTTATGCAGAGGCACTAGCCAACTTCCTTGCAATGCCATATTCTGATAGTATTCCTCGTGATTACTTACAAAGCTCTTGTAGTAAGTATAAGAATGGTTTAGGAAAAACAAAGTGGGCGTTTATTTCAATGAGAATCAAACTTAATGATTCTTGGGAAAGATACTCTAACCGTGACTATTGCAGTAAATATACACATTGCGATAATACTGGTACTATTATTCTATCAAGTAGCAATAACGCTGATTATCATCAAAGCTCATATCAAGAAGATATGTATTATCAAGTTGACTGGTTTGATTGGACCAATAGGCCTTTAGAAAACACTGGGTTAAGTTCAAGTGATTGGATAGAATATTGGAATGAACCAAACTTAGCGTTTATTAATCATAGTTTAGGATTAAATGAAGATGTTAGGTCTGATAGCATAATACCATTTAAGATGATTTATTCATTATTAGACTATTCACCATACTTAGATAAATTTGAATTACCATAAAAAACACTTGAAAAATCAAGTTAGCATGATATATTAATAGAGACACGAATATAGGAGACCTTTAAATGAGAGAAATTAAATTGTTTTTGAGGGTGGAGAATGGAATCTCCAGAATAGTAGATATTAATAACAATGTCTTGAGTTCTAATTACTATCCTGTATTCACTTATGGAGAACAGGTTAGTGTAGTATTGTATCCTCTAAATGTAGATGGAACACCTATTGCTGATACAGATTTCGCAAGTATTACTAACTATGTTGCAGGTATAGATAATGACTGGGATAGAACCACAGACCCTATTTGCCTGACTAACACAGGTATTACCTTAGGCACAGAGGTTATTAATACTACTACTTATACAAGCATTACTATTCCAGTAGATTGCTACACAACTAAGTTTAATGCTACATTAGGCACAGATGAGAGCGTTGTTGCAGGAATAAACTTTGCCTTGAATGGTCTGGATTCAAGCTCTAATTTAGACTTGATATATCAATTCCCTTGCAAGATTTACAACAACCTACTTGATACTAGTGGTGGAACTCCACCTAGTCCACCTGAAAGCAACTATTACACTAAGGCAGAAGGTGATGCTAGATATCAATTATATTTATCTACTAAATATATAGACTTTATGGCAATTCATGTGCCAGCTGCAGGCGGTTGGTTGAATACTGAACCTAACTCAAGGTATATGCAGATTAATACTGAACTACCACAGAGTTGGGGCGGAGAGATATTCAATATCCAAATAACAGGTGATAAGTATGACGGGCATGAATATATTGAATTGAATGTGTTAGGTTATATCTATCATGATGATATATCTTATATTAGGGTCTATAGTAATGGAAAAGTAATGCCGATTGTTACGTGGGAATGGGATGGTACTAACAAGCTGTTACTTAACTTAGATTTAGGCTTAGGTGAAACCTGGTACTACTCACAGATGACTATTACAGCTAATGTAACTGATGAGGATGAATTAACTAGAAGCCATTATGATGGTTGGAGTTATGAGAATGCAACTACTATACTTACTAATAATGTAGATTATTCTAACTCCATTAAAGATAATGCTGACATTGATAGTGCTACCCCTAATGATGGTGATGTGCTAGTCTGGAATGACACTGCACAGAAGTATGAACCACAAGTCCAAAGCGGTGGTGGTGGTGCAGTTGATAGTGTGTTTGGCAGAACTGGTGCTGTTGTGGCACAAGCTAATGATTACAGTGGTTCACAGATTACCAACGTGCCTGCTGGGAATATCTCATCTGCTAATACACAAGGTGCTATTAATGAGTTAGATGTTAACAAATTAGAAACAAGTGATTATACTGCCTCTGATGTTAAGATTAAATATGAATCTAATGCTAATACTAATGCGTTCACAGATGCAGAACAAAGCAAGTTGGGGGCGTTACCTAGTGATGCAGAAGCAAATGTAGTTGATTCAGTTCATGGCAGAACAGGAGATATTGTAGCAGTGGCAGGTGATTATTCCGCTTCTGAAATTACTAATGATTCTGATGTAACTGGAACAAATGTAAGCAATGCTCTAAATGACTTAAATGAACGTTCTGTGAGAGCTAGCGAGGGAAGTTCAACATTAATTGCTAGTGATGATGGATGCCCTGTAGTGGCATATTATGATGCTGGTGGATATGATACAGATACACTACTACTTATACATGCTGATGGCACAGATGGTGATATCGTATTTACTGATGATTCTGAAAATCCAGTTGCAGTAACAACTAATGGTGACGCTGAAATAGATACTGCTGAAAAGCAATTCGGTACAGGTAGTTTGCTTTGTGCTAATAATGGGTATGTTAATACTGCTACAACTGCAAAGTTAAATGTATATAACAAAGACTATTGCTTAGAGTTCTGGTTCTACATACCTAATGAGAATATGGGAACTTCTACTCAATATGGTTTAGTAATGTTAAGGAACAGCAGTGGAGACAATTTAAAAGTATCAGTTGATTCAGAACGCTTATATATTCAACATCAAAATGGATATTTTATTTCTTTGGATTCTGGTAATAATGGTGGTGCTTGGAAACCTGCTGTAGGGTGGCATCATTTTAATTTTACATACGAACATTCAACAACAACTTCTTATTTATTCTTAGATGGGATTCTGCAAACAAGTAACTCGTCATCTGCACAAGTTAATAATGTCTCTTATGGTGCTTACTTAGGTTATGGGTATGAGGGGTTCTATTACTTTCATAATGCCGTCGGAACAGGGCAAATTGATGAATTTAGGGTTATAGAAGGCACTAAGGGTAGAACTACAGATTTTACTCCTCCAGTGTCGGCTTATGCAAGCTATGGAGGCAGTGCTACTGCTGATTATAGAAAATCAGAATATAAAGTTGGTGACAATGGGATTACAGGTGAGAGACCTACAGTTACAGCTATAGGTTATCAGTATTTCGATGTTACTTTAGGTTATCCTATTTGGTGGAATGGCACAAATTGGGTTAATGCAAGTGGAACAACGGTATAAGGGGGAGGCATGAAGAATCAATTAAGTCAAAAATATGGAGTTAGAAAGTGGCAAGACAATATCGAACATCAAAACTTGTCTCCATACCAAGTAGATGAGGCTAATTCAACTACTACATACATTAGATATGAGAGTGGAGATGATGAGGTATTTGTTAAACGCATAACTGTCGTTGGGAATATTACCACAGTTGAATATTCTTACACAACTTGGGCATTAAGAGCGTCTGCTGTCTATCAATCTATTAATGAATAGGAATTAATATGGCTATAAAATTTGACAAAATACTTGGAAAATTAAGAGAAGTAGACGCTGGGGGTTCTAGTGGTAGTGGAACAGGTTGGGATGGTGAAATTGATAATTATGCAGGATTACCACTAGCGTCCACCGTGCCTAATGAAGTCTATAAAGTTCTTAATACTCAAGGAACGTGGGTACTAGGAACTAAAAAAAAGGCAGGTCTATACGAAAGTGATGGAATTGATTGGAAGTTTTTAGGTGTTGAACTAGCAATAGCAACAGAAGCCGAAATTGATGATGGAACGGAATCAGCGGTAAGACGTATCTCGCCTGCATTGATGAAGCGTTCTGTAGAACAACATAGTGGAAGTTTATCCGTATCTATGCAGAAAGTTTATGTTGACCACGTGAATGGAACAAGTGGCGGTAATGGTGCTATTACTTCACCCTTAGACACAATAGCAAACGCTGTAATATGGATAGAGTCGCCTACTGGTGGTAATGATGCTAGTCATTTACTTAACTGGCAGATAGTACTAGCTCCTTGCACAACTTATGAAAATGTCTCATTGCCAGATAGAGTTAGCATGATAGGTTCTGGAAGGGTTAGTATTTTAGGAGGATTAGTAACAATTAGTTCTAGTTGTGTGCTAGAGAACCTTAACTTTAGGCGGAATCACCCCTTAACGGCAGGTTGTGTTAATATCACTGGTTCATACACCCATGTCAAGGAATGTTTCTTTACGGGGAATTGTAACGGAAACGAACACCACTTAATCCATTCTGATACTGCAACAGTAGTAACAGATTGTATATTCGAACCAAATGTTGAGTCAAGTTCTGCAGAAGTGTTTTGTTTCGTACAAGACGGGGCAAGTACTTCTGTTTTAAGAGATTTATTTATTTTGGAAGACCCTACTCATAGCGGAGTTCTTTTCGCAGGGAAATGTGCGTGGACAGGGAGAATCCAAGTAGGCAATATTACTTCTAACATAAATAAAACTTTTATTGAATTATTCGATGCTGGTAATGGCACAATTGAATTAATTGATAAACCTAACGCAATTGATTTATATACTAATCAAACTATTACTGGTGAGAAAACGTTCACCGATTCAATTAAGATGACTGGTGAATATTCAACTGGATTTATGGGTTGTGGATATGATACTGGTAAAATCTTTGAATTTAATAATGACCATACCTACAGCGGTGTAAGTCATGACTTAATTAGTATCTATAATGGTGGTTCAGCAGGGCAGATTTTCTGGGGGAATAGTAGACCCAGGGATTTTAGCATTGCTTCCGATGGGATTATGTATATATATGATGGTGGTTATGGTAGACGCTTGTATGCAATAGATACTTCAGATTGGTCTATAGTAGAAACCTTTAATGGGGGGTCACCATACTATATAGATGTTGCTCCTATTGAATCTGGAGGAGAATCACTTGAATACAATGAAGATAATGGTTATTTATATTTTGGTGGGCGTGATTGCATAGTGCATGTTATTGACCCTACTAATGGTTCAGTTGTAGACACGAAAGACTTAACAACTCAATTCACTGACCCTAACTCAATGATATCTAGCATGAGGCATAGTTCTGATGGTAACTGGTATTTAATTGATAGCTTCTTAGATTACTTCCATGTTTATGATAGTGACTTCGTGCATTCTTATAGTAAGTCTACTGTGCATACGGTATCACGTGGTATTAACTGCTACGCTCTAATGGAGATTCCTACAGGGTGGTATACGTTTGATATAGGTAATGATAGTATCGATGAATATGATACTAATTTAGATTTTGTAGCTACATATGATTATACTAGTATTATGACGGCATTAGGAGAAGATTTTCTTGCAGGATTGGATGTATTGCCTGATGCTACGTCAACCGTTACAACGACAATAACATATAATGCTTTAAACAACACTGTTACCTTTACTAATCTTGCTATAGGCACTAGTTTTACTATTGATGGTGAGACAATAACAGCCCTAGCTACAGGTACTGCAGACAATGATACTTTAGCAACTAAAGGTTATGTTGATGATAATTCAGGCGGTGGTGGCACTTTAACCTTAATCGAAGAAATTGAACATGGCATTGCTAGTAATATCCTTAACCTGGTGTATAATTATACAGGGAGTGAATTAACTAGTATTGATTATAATGATACTAGTGGTGGTACTACGCTTTATACTGCTGGTTTTAATTATAATAGTGGAGTGTTAACTGATGTAGTCTACACTAGAATGTCTGATGGTACTACTAGCACTAAGACAATGACATATACAAGTGGCATATTAACAGAAATTAACTGGACATAAGGAGGTAGTAATGTCAATTACATATAATGGTGCGATAATAATTGTTGATGGGTGGTATAAAGAGGGAACTAGTAGCACAATTGGTACAACCACTCGATTATATGATGTAAATGCAACTCAAGAAGCTGGTGATGCACATAGGATGCTTGAGATAGTATCAGGTGCAGGAGCAGGTAGTAGAAAGGTTATTGCTAACTATGACAATACTGCTCATTATTGGGATGTGTTAGGGCACTTTTCTGAAGCTCCTGATGCAACTAGCGTATATCGTATAACATATAAAAGTGATGATGTTGTAGCCGAAGATATCGCACAGGGGTGGGGGTATGTCTTGAATATTGGTCAAGGTGTATGTGAGACTACTAAGACTATACGTATAACTGGTGGATTTTCTATCATTGCAGAAGATATGAATTTTGTGGATTGTAGAGGAATTGTTGCTTATGATGGTGGGCTGATATGGACTGGGGTAAGACTTCAAAAACCTGATGGTTCGTATGAATGTGTAGGTGGTCCTACTTTACGTTTCGTAGGGGTTGGAGGATATGGTAATGACCCATATCAGACCAATGGATTGGCTTTGGCGAATGATAATTCAGAAATAGATTTTAATGATACTACTTTTGATAATCATGGACTAACTGGCAACAGAAATGATATTGACTTTAGACCGTTGTCGACTGTGTCCATGTACGGCTGCAAAATACTCGGGCCAAGTGGTTCATACCATCACTTCAATTCTGATGACATGCACCTTGATGGGGTGACTGTATACAATGCTTACTCACTCGAGATGATGCGGTCTCCAATATATTGTAATAATCTTATCGTTTTTGGGAATGCTACAGGGCTATCAGTCTACCCTAATACGGGTCAAGATGTTGTTATTCGCAATCTGATTGCAACAGATAATTACGATACATTCAAGCGGTTAAGAGGTAAGTTGACTCTGATTGATGCACAAGTTGACTGGCTGGCTGTTTCTGATAGTTCAACTAATTCACCTGTAAGAGCATTGTATTCATTTAAAGCCCAAGTTAAAGATGAATTAGGTACTCCGATATCAGGTAGGACAGTTAAGTTTTTCAAACCTAGTTGTCCACTTATGGTAGATTCTGGTGTATTAGAAGCTAATAAGAACTGGGTACATGTAGACTTGTCAGAATATGAATGGTTTTATTTAGAAGCTGGTGATACTATTAGAATATATGATGATAATAATACTGTTGGTGAGATTGTTACAATTGTATCTACTCAATCAGCATCTGATTATATTATTGTCGATACTGACTTATCTAATCAATATCAAATTACTGCTAATGCAAAAGTACAGGTATATGAAGAGAAAATGTCAGATTCAAATGGTTATGTTGAGGAGGTCTTATTACCTAGATTATTTGTTAGGGAAACAGAAAGCATCGAAAATAGTATTAATTATTACAGTGGAACTAGAATAAATACAGATTATAATGGCACTGATGTATCAGTTGAATTATCACCAACTCAGGCATTTGAAGATATTTTATTTATTGGCGCAGAGGGTGCGGCAGTTGATAGTCAAGATGTTAAAGATATTAAAAACCTAATAATTGCAATGGCATAAGGAGAAACACATGGAATATGTAAAAAAACTAATAACAACTGATTATGGTGTAGACGCTGAAGCATGGGTAGTTAGTCACATTGATATTAATCCTAGCTTAGATGTAGCACTAGTTAGAATGGACGGTTATGCTAATGCTACTGCATTGTTTGGCAACTCTAAGGTTTTAGGTTCAATGAAGTTAAAACTGGAAAATATTTCTGAATTAACACTAGATACTGATGAGACAAATGTATATACAATAGTCTCAATCGTTATCATTTCTAAAATATTAGAATATCCATTATTCGTTGGTGGGGAGGTGCTGGATGTATGATTTATGATAATAAAGAGTTAGAAAATTTTATTGAACGTGCTAACAAGGAGCAGATAGCGGAGAAAACGCTTCGCACTATTGTTAGCCTTGAATATAGTATTAGAAAATTTGATGAAAACATAACAAGGTTAAATAAAGAAATCTATGGTAATGGCATTGCTGGTATTAAGGATTCGGTTAAGGAACTTCAATACCACACTAAAATTTGTGAAAATGAAAAAAAAAAAGAACTAGAGCATAGCAAACAAAAAAAAGTAGACTTAAAATGGTTAGCTATTATTGGGCTTGCGATAATTGAGCTGTGGCATAGAATACATAAGTAGGGGGCGGTATATGAAAGAAAATGTTTTACTTAAAGTAATGCTGAAAATATTAATAATGATGATTGCATGCTTATTGCTCATGCTATATTTTTCTTCTTGTACTCATTCGTATGCTAGTCATACGAGTGTATTAGGATTAGAAGTTGATTGGAGGCCTGAATCAATAAGTCCATCTATACGTTTGGGTTACATAAATCATGATGGTGCTGTTGTTGCACCTAAAGCAAAAGCAAAAGTATCCAAGCGTTACAGTGATATTAATATGGTGCAATGTAAAGGTAAAATTCAAACAGAATTAGAGGTGGATTGTGTTAGTCAAGATAATTAAAGATGTGATAATTAAGGAAATTGAATATAAAATTGGGGAACATGTTTTAATGCGTCCAAGCGTTGGGCAGTTTTTTGTTGATAACAAATATGGGAAAGAAGTAAAAAAATGGTAGAGTACTTGACATTTAATAATCGCTTTGAGATATTAAACTGGCGTTCTTGCTGTAGAGATATGGGATTAAAGTATTCCTTTGAGTTTGTTAATGAAAGTCAAGCAAGTTTGAAGCGTATATGGAATGGAATAGGAGCTGATGGTCACTTCTATAACTGGCTTATACCAAATACAGTTTATGGTTTAGATATTAGTGCATCTAGCTTACCACATGACCATGATTATTATATAGGTGGTAATGATGAAACTCGCTCTATTGCAGACAGCAGAATGCTTGATAATATGTATACGCTAATAGAGAATAATAGCGTATGGTTTTTAAAGGGGTTGAGACGTGCTAGAGCATATAAGTATTATATGGCAGTTAGGTTTCTAGGTGCAGTAGCTTTCAGTTATAAATCAAAATAATTTATCGACAATATTTTTAAAATTACCATCTCGCTTATAGATTAATACTTTAGGCGTGATGAGTTCATCTTTTATTTCAAAAAACTGGTCTGTATCTGATGTTGGCATAATGCCATGCAAAACACAAAACTCTTTAAAACGATTCCTTAACATTCCATTACCTTCTGGAAAGATGTATTCATTGATAACATCACCTGCAATATTGTTAGTTTTGTAGCTAACCTTGATGCAATCATTGCCTGCTCTACTGATGTGCTTAAAACACCTCATGCTGACCACATCTATGGCTTGTACTTCGTCTCTGCCACTGATGACTTCACCGTTGTAACAAAACGCTTCTATGTTGCCTGCAGAATTCCTTTCTATCTTTTCGCGAACGAAGTCACACTGTGAACATTCAAGCGTTGTGTATGGATTGTGCGTTGAACAAACATCACATTTCCACGCTCTTTTGCTTTTTCTTGCACCCATTATTATAGGGAAAACATTGTCAATAGTACCATGTGTTTCAACATTTTTGCCATAATCAAGCAACAGACAATTATCTTTGTTTGGAAAAATTCTCGTTCCACGACCAACCATCTGAATAAACAATGATGTTGACAATGTAGAACGCAGTAAAACTATGCAATCTAATGCTGGGAAATTGAAACCTGTAGTTAGAACACCTACATTAATTAAGTAACGAGTTTTTCCATCTTTGAATCTTTGGATTATCTCTTCTCTATCCTTACTCTTGCCAGTTAGAACTTCTGAATTAGAGAGTATTTTATAGATGAGGTTAGCATGTTCAATCCCACAAGCGAAAATTAAAATATGTTTTCTATTCATAGCTTTATAGGTGAAATCTTGAACAGCAAAACTAGTAACATCTTGCGTTATAAATGCTTCTTCTAATGATTTTTTATTGTATTCTCCTGCTGTTTTTTTTATGTTGCTAGTATCTATCTCTTTTTTAGCTCCAGAGCTAATGACAGGAGATAAGTAGTTCTGTTTAATCATGTCTTTAATTTTAGCTTCATAATGCAAAGTTGTGAAAATCTCATTATTATCATACAAGTAACCTCCAGAAAGCCTGTACGGTGTAGCTGTAAGTCCTACTACTCTTGCATTAGGATAAAAAGCCAAAAAATCATGGTATCTACCCTCTTGCCTGTGTGGCAGTAAGTGTACCTCATCTATAATAACAATGTCAATTTTGTCAAAATCTGCGTTAATAAGTGAGTGAATTGTACCTATAACTACATCACCTGTAGCATCTTTATTTTTAAGTCCAGCACAATATATGCTAGCATTAACTTCAGGAAAGTTTTCTTTTAGTTCATCATAATTCTGCTGGACTAGCTCTTTGCTTGGTACTGCTACTACTATTTTGGTGTCTTGATATTTTAAAGCATCTTTTATGAAATAAGCCTGAACAAGGCTTTTCCCTGTACCAGTTGGCAGCGAAACAAGCACATGCTCCTTAATGTTATACCATATAGCATCTAAGCATTCTTTTTGATATGGGTATGGTGTTTTCATCTTTTAATCTCCTCTAAAATGGTATACTATCATCGAAATCGTGGCAAACATCAAATGCTGAACACATAACGCATATATAGTAAGTAGGCTTGTTGCAGATTTTCTCTGGAGCAATACTAGAATTAATTATCATATTTGCTCGTTCTAATAGGTCTTTTGCTTCTCTTTTCTTCAACTTTACTCTTGTAGTATAGATTTCATCATTATTCTTATTCACAGCTATAAAAAAAGCCCTGTCTAACTTACATAGATACATGTAAACTTGCATTTGTGCATAGTATTGCGGCTTTGATGCTTTAACTCCTTTTTTTTGTAAGTCTTTGAAGTTGCTTGTATTCATTGTTTTAAACTCTAATAGGTGTGGTTTTGTCTGGTTAGGAATATTCAATCCAACACCATCAATATGCCCTTTGAATTTACCATTACATGCAGTAACTTCGTACTGCTCACCAACAACATCAACGCCTAGCTTCCTTAATTCACTTATAAATACATCCTCTTCACGATGTCCCCTATTAAACAAACGTAATATTCTGCCTTTGAAATTCTCCCTAAAATACCCATGATATTTTAACCAAAGGTATCTAATGCATACATGCCCTATTTCTGAACCACCTAGATATTTTCGGGGTGGACTATCATTGCTCCATGTATTCAACATTAATTCACCTAAATAATTATCTGTGTGTGTATTTAATTCCATGATTTATATATCCTTTGTTATTGATAATAATGCAATTGCGTCTGCTGTCTTTAGTGTTATACGTAGATAAGGGTATTTTTTTTGAACTATTTCTTTTATAGCACGTTTCCTTTTTGCTCTGTCCTTTGGGAGAGTCCCTAATTTCTTCATCCATTTTTGGGGGGATATGTATTCAGTCTCATACCCTAAGCAATATAATATAGCTTCAATTTGCCCAAAATGATTTGCAAACTTAACGCTTGAACTTGCACTATTGCCTTGTCTATGTTGCCCTGCTTTTTCAACGATTGCTTTATTACAATCCAATTTAATTCCTCGTAATAATTCTACTATGTCCCCTAATGTGCTAGGCATATTGTAACAAGTTATGATACCATTAGAATCACGAGTTGCAATGCCTCCAGATATACCAGTGTCTATTGCTAATAATTTCATTTTTTAATCCTTTTGTTTTATTTTTAATTTTCCTAATAATTGATGGTCTGTAATCCTATCTCTTATCTCTTCTTTGTCTTCAATCTCATGGCAATATAAAAAAGCATAGTCGGAATCTGTAATCTCATCCCTAACAGACTTAATATCTTTGATATGTCGACAATATAAATAAGCATCCTCGGAATCTGTAATCTTATCTCTTACAGACTTAATATCTTTGATATACTTGCAATACAGGTAAGCATAATAAGAGCCTGTAATCCTATCTCTTACAGACTTAATATCTCTAATGTTAAGACAATAACGATAAGTATAGTAAGGCTCTGTTATCCTATCTCTTACAGCCTTAATATCTCTAATATTAAGACAATAATCATAAGCAGAATAAGAATCTAACAGACTGGCATCTACTTTCTTGAAGACATGATGCACTTCTGGTATATTTTCACTACACCATTTTCCATATCCTAACCCAATACTTTCTTGAGTGTTCAGACACTCTAGAGACGTTTGTTGCTTAAGCCATTCTAGACCCTCTTCACAAGCTCCTTTTTCTTGTGCTGTTTGGTACAGCTCTTCAACTGTTTCTATTCTTTTCATTTTTTTATCCTCTCTCTTACAGACTTAATATCTTTGACATACTTGCAATACAGGTAAGCATCATAAGAATCTGTAATCCTATCTCTTACAGACTTAATATCTTTGATATACTTGCAATATAGGTACGTATAATAAGAACCTGTTATCCTATCTCTTACAGACTTAATATCTCTAATGTTAAGACAATAACGATAAGCATAGTGAGGCTCTGTAATCCTATCTCTTACAGCCTTAATATCTCTAATGTTAAGACAATAACGATAAGCATAGTGAGGCTCTGTAATCCTATCTCTTACAGCCTTAATATCTCTAATATTGAGACAATAACGATAAGCAGAATAAGAATCTAACAGACTGGCATCTACTTTCTTGAAGACATGATGCACTTCTGGTATATTTTCAACGCACCATCTCCAGTATCCTAACCAAATACTTTTTTGAGTGTTCAGACATTGTAGAGACGTTTGTTTCTCTAGCCATTCTAAGCCCTCTTTACAAGCTCTTTTTTCTTGTGCTGTTTGGTACAGCTCTTCAACTGTTTCTATTCTTTTCATTTTTTTATCCTATCTCTAACAGACTTAATGTCTCTAATATCAAGACAATATAAA
>Ga0208299_1000848_pt1 | contig 25275 bp, 41 predicted proteins | sample 15_taG_FD_184089 | JGI IMG/M metagenome (GOLD analysis project Ga0208299, IMG submission 184089) | Marine viral communities from the Subarctic Pacific Ocean - 15_ETSP_OMZ_AT15312 metaG (SPAdes) (version 2) | ecosystem: Environmental > Aquatic > Marine > Oceanic | place: Pacific Ocean | collected...
TACAAATATTTAGTATTTGATCTTCGTTGATATATTTTACGTCGTAAATATGCCATAGGTTCTCTATAAAGTAGCCGTGTTTTTTTAGTAATTTTTTAGCGTTGTGAATATCTCCTAGCGTATCTAGTTTTGGATCTGTTTTCATAATCTTAGTTTTTTAAGTTATCAATAACCTTTTTTAAATTATCCCACTTATTAAAAATAGGATTGATAAAATAATCATTCTTATAAGAATAAGCACATAATTTATTATTGTAACTGTGCTTTCTTATTATATACCCTTTATACATTAAAGGAAATTTTCCCTTTGTTTCTTTCTTTTTCATAATTTCTAGTGTTTTTTTAGTTTAGTTAAATTTCGAGTAATTAAAGCAAAGTAATAAAGGTCTAAATTAACCCCTTTTGCGGTGTGCGTGTTTAAATAGTGACGGGGGTTTCCTTTTGCATACTGTTTAAACTTTTCAAGCGTGTAAAATAGCTTAAAAACGTTCGTTATTGTTCGAGCTGTACCTTTTTCAAAGTATATAAATTTTATTTGCTCAAATAGGGCAAATTTAACAGCTTCCAAAAACGTGGTAAATTTATACTCTTTTGTTACCTCTTTACTGAAGAGGTTAAAAAAGCTTTTTTCTGTTGTGGTTTGTTTTACTTTGTACATAGTTGTTTCAATTTATAGTTAATAGTTAATAGTTTAGTGTATTACAAGTCCTATTTTATGATTCGTTTTGTTTATAGCTATCAAATCATTTTTTGAGGCGTTTATATAACCCTCTTTTAATAACTCCGCTTCGCTGTTAAATATTTTTGAATGTCTATCTTTTTTTAGGTTTATCAAATTATCATTTTTTGACCCTAGTGAATATATAATTGTAAAGTTCTGAGGAATATCAATTTTACGTAATCTATCAAACAAAATTTTACTCTTTGTATATGCGTAAAATATTACATTTTCATTTTCTCGCATTATTTGAAACCAAATATTTATATACGCAAAATTGTAAAAATCGCCGGAATCGTGTATACGAATGTGACTCGCTTTTCTGCGTTGTATTGCATCCGTCATTTTAGATTTGAAAAGGTCGATTTCTTTAGTTAACAAATAACGCTTTTCATAAGCTTTCTTCGTGTTCGTCCAAATAAACGAACCCTTTCGAGCATAGCAAAATTTTATACAATCTTTCGCAAAAGGGCAAGTAATTTTGCCTGTGCTATGCGATTTGTACGCCGTAATGCCAAAATTGTACAATCTTATATTGTTTTCTTTTGACGTTTTCCGCATTTTGTCGTTTTGCGTTAAGATTTGAGTATGTTTCAAATCGATTAAATCGTTTTTTGTGAATTTCATAACGTGTTTTTTTTTGGTTAATTTTTTTTCAGTCCAGGACTTAAAAGGTCTTATAAATAAGGACTTTACAATTTTTTTTATCTACTCTAGCAAACAAATTTTTTTGATCTGTTTTTTTAAAAAATAAATTATTTGAGTTTGCAACTTTTACAGCCGTTTCAAAATCTGCATAAGTCCCGACCTCGGAAATAAATTTTTTTTGTGTTTTGATCATAACGTGTTTTTTTTGGTTAAACAATAAAACAAGAATACAAATAAAATTTAAGCTCCACAAATAGCAACTAAACACGGATGCAGGCGGTATATAAGAATAAAAAACGAATAAAAAAAACGCAAATAAAACATTGTGTTATATAGATATGTAAGAACACATATATCTATATACCGCATCTCCCCTCCCCTCTTTGCCTCCCCTTCCCTATCTAATTTTTTTCTCTATTTACATTAATTATTTAAAATTGGGGGTGAAAAAATATAAAAAAACAATAATATTAAGAAACGATAAATCTATTTTAATTTATTCTATTTTGTTTTTATTAAAAAAGTTTTATACATTTGTTGAAATAATATTAAAACCATTATGAACGAAAAAAGATTAACTCTATGCAAAACGAATTAAAACGAGCAATTCGACCTATGTTAATTCGAGGTTGGAATTTAAACAACGAAGAAAAGTGTTACGATGTAAATATATCGTTTGCTTATTTTCCTAAAGAATTTGATGGAGGAAACCCTCCTAGAATTAGATATGACATTATTTTACAAAGTGGAAGAACTCAAGATAGATTTCATTGTTCTAAACATTTTGTGGAAATGATAGATTGTATTACTACTACTATGTATAAGCGTATGGTAGGGGTAGACTAGGGGTAAATAGTGAAAGTTCCATTTTCGGAGGTTGTGGGATCAAGAAAACATACCACCCCTCCCTTTAACAATTAAAAACAATAACAATAAAGATTATGCAAGGACATTGGAAAAAGCAATTCAACTACGACTATCTAGGATCGTACTCTTTAGATGGAAAAAAAGAAGTAGTTGTAACAATTAAGAAGCTCGATACTGATAAGGTTGTAGGGCAACAAGGTAGAAAGGAAGATTGTTTCGTGGTTTATTTCAACGAGTTTGATAAGCCAATGATACTCAATCGAACCAACGCTAAAGCTATTGAAAAGGTAGTAGGTAGTGGGTTAGTTCAGGACTGGATGGGAACTCAAGTTACGTTGTATGTAGAGAAAGGTGTAAAAGCTTTTGGCGAGGTAGTCGATGCGTTACGAATCAGGGATAAAAAACCTAGCCGACAAGATATGACTGATGATATTCTGAAACAAATGGAGTTTGCTATTAGTGAAGGAAAAGGTCAACAAGTAGAGATGGCTATGAGTAAATACACTATGACTAAAGGACAAGAATCAACTCTTTTAAAATCATTAAAGAAATGAAAATAGGGACAAAAATAAGCAAAGTAGAGTCTTTATTACAAAGCAAACCTCATTTAAAGGATAACGATAATCTATTGTTGGCTAATATTTGGGCAAGTGAACTTGAAGAAATGGATATTGATTCTGCAAAAGTTTCTGTGTTTTTAGCATTATATGGATTAGGTCATCTTTCAAATGCAGAAAGCATAAGAAGATGTAGACAGAAACTCCAACAAGAGAACCCTGAACTTAGGGGTAATAACTATAAGGGTAGGCAAATATCACCTGATAAAGTTAAGGATGAACTTAAAAACTGGGAACAGAAATGATGTTACTTATAATCATAGCTTGGGTGTTGTTAGTAGCTAACGCACCTTGGTGGATATGGGCTTGTTATGTGGTACATATCTTAGGATTATTTTTCTCTTGGTTATTTAGGGAAAACAAAGAGTTAGATAACTTAATCGATAAACTAAAAAAATAACTAAAAGTATTATGAAAAACTTTCAAACAGACGAAGAGTATTACGGTGACTACGAGTATGTCACTAACTCACAATTAGGTTACGTTAAGCGTTCTCCTGCTTATTATTGGAAGATGCGTAACGGAGGTAAGATAGATTCACCTGCTTTAAGATTTGGTGCTTTAGTCCACACTTTGATATTAGAGCCTGAGAAATACCAAGAGAACTTTGTGGTGTTTAATGCCGAGGATAGACCTGAACGAGATAAAAGTATGGCAAGTAAAATTAATAAAGCTTGGAAGATTGATTTAGAGCGAGATTGTTTAGAGGGTCGAAAGTATCTTATGACAATGGATCAGTACAACACAGCTCTAAAGTTAAAGAGTAAGTTATTATCTACTCCTGATGTAAAGAAGATTCTTGATAACTGTGAAACCGAAGTTCCTAAGTGTTGGTTAGATTTCAACACTATGACTAAATGTAAAGGTAAAGCGGATATATTAGTTGATGGAGGCGATATGATAGTCGATATTAAGACAACTGGTAAAGATGTTGCTGACTTTAGAAAGAGTGCTTACAGGTACGCTTATAATCGCCAAGCTGCGTTTTATCTTGATGGCTTCGGTGCAAAAGAATTTGTTTTTATTGTTATAGAAACTAACGAACCACATCAGATAGGTATCTTTAGATGCTCTGAAGCTTTTATAGATTCGGGTCGACAAGAGTACGTTGAGTTATTAGAAAAGAAAAATAAATATTGTGATACGATTGTAAAAGCAAATAATCACATAATACACGAAGAGTTATGAGAAGTAGTAAAATTAGTAAATACGGAAAAAGTAGATTGAACGAGGGGCTAACTGTTTGTAGTAATTTTTGGCGAGTGTCTAAAGAAGATATATTAGGTTCTTCAAGAAAACGACAAATAATTAACGCAAGACACTCTTTAAGGTATTATCTGTGCTTGAGTAATGATTTAAGTTTGGCTGAGATAGGTGCTTTAACCGATAGCGACCACTCTTCGGTGATCCATTCTAGGGCAGTATTTGAGTGCCATTGTGAATATGAAGAAGATTTCAGGGCTATTAAGCGTATTATGAAAGGCGATGTAGCACATAAAAAAGAAATCAGTATAAGAAGAAGTATTAGAAACATTCTTAGTTCAGGAGAATCATTAACTAGAAAAACTAACTTAATATTAGAGGTCTATGAAAATAAATAGATTAGATGTTGCACACGAAGAGATAATCGAAAATTGCGAAGAGTATTTAGTCGTGTCTGCTGAGTTTAGTGATGATGATGAATATGTTACGAGAGCTTATGTGTCAACAGGAGGTGAGCTTTTAAAAGAAATAATCTTAGAAGAGATGTGTCATTCAGAAAAATTTGCTAACTTTGTAAAGGAAGTTGTTAACGAGTATAATCAATTAAATCAATAAATATGAGTAATTTACAAATTACAGGAGTAATCACTAAGATTAGTGATGTTCAAGAAGGAACTTCTAAAGCAGGTAAATCCTGGAAGAAGTTAGGCTTTGTAGTGCAAACTGCAAGTGAGTACCCAAAAGATGTTTACTTCACCGTATTTGGTGAGGAAAAGGTAGACAACTTTTTAAAGTACAATAAGGTAGGTCAGAATGTTGATGTATCTTTCAACGTGGAGTCAAGAGAATACAACGAAAGGTTCTATACAGACCTCCAAGCGTGGAAAGTATTTACAGCATCATCATCAGAAACAACAGAAAAGGTAGCTGCTACTAATGAAACAACTCAAGGTGAGTTTCATAAAGCAGATGACCTACCATTTTAGTAATTAGCGAGGGGCATAGTCCCCTCTCTATTTTTTTCCCTTACACTCTCTATATTACAAATTAAATTAACCTTAAATGATGGCTAAAAGATTTACAGACACAATGAAATGGAATGAAGATTGGTATTTAGACCTATCTTTATCTAATAAAATGTTTTGGATATATATTTGTGATAACTGCGACCACGCAGGTATATTCAAACCAAATAAGAGAATGTTCGAGTTGTTAATCGGTGAAAAGGTTAACACTAATAAATTCCTAGAATCAATCAATCAAGATAAGCCTAGAATAATTGTACTCGGTAATGGTCGATGGTATCTGACTGGATTTATAGAGTTTCAATACGGTGGTAATTTAAGTCCAAACAATAGGGTTCATAAATCTATATTAACATTACTTAATAAGAACGATATAGATTGGGAACATATTGCCGATACAGAAGAAGCTACTAAGTTACCTAAACCTATAAAAGATGATGAATCTAAACCCAAATCTTTAGAGGTTGTTACTGAGTATTTTTTATCTAAGAAAAGTAATAAAAAAGAAGCGGAGCAATATTTTAATTTCTACGGATCAAAAGGTTGGAAGGTAGGAAAGAACCCAATGAAGAACTGGAAGATGGCTGCTAATAATTGGATTGCTAGAAATAGACAAGACAAACCTGATTCGAGTTATTTAGGTGGCCAACTTAACGCTATGAAAGATTAAACGGTATGGCTATATATAGAGTCACATCGAAACAAGAGGTTACCGACTATTGTAAAGACATTTATAGTAAAGGGTACACAAAGGGGTTAACCACAGGTGTAAACCCATTAAACCCTCACTATACGCTCAGAAAAGGTGAACTTACTATTATGACTGGGTTTGCTAACATCGGTAAAACTACTACTCAATTATTTCTTATGATAATGGCTTCTAAGCTTTACGGTTGGAAGTGGTTAATGTATTGTCCTGAGAACGAACCTGTAGGTGATTTAATGATAGATATAGCTGAGATGTATTGTGGTAAGACAGCCGATAAGGATTTTTCTGATAGGGTGGATCAAGATAGTTACCTTAACGCTATTAATTGGGCTTACGACCATTTTACTGTTCTTACGTTTGATGAAACACCTACCGTAGAGGATGTACTTGGAGCGTTTGAGGACTATATGCAAGTAGAAAAGTTTGATGGGGTGTCCTTAGACCCTCTTAATGATTTGAAAGCAGCAGAGAAGCAATCTAAGTACGAGTATTACTACGATGCTTTAAGTAATATTAGGAGGTTTATTAAGAAGCACAACATAGCTTTTTACTTAGTTGTTCATCCTGGCACAGCAGCGAACCGAAGAAGAAATGATGATGGTACTCGACCTGCTCCGAATATGAGCGATGTAGAGTTTGGTGCTATGTTCGGTAACAGGGCAGATAACTTTCTTGTGTTCCATCGTAACCCTCAAAGTGAAAAGTGGAACGTTACTGAGATTCACGTTCAAAAGATAAAGTTTCAGAAGTTAGTTGGAGTACCTACTCCTGAACCTGACCCTATCTGTTTGTTTTATTCGTATAAAAAGCGTAGATTTCAGTACTTAAATGAAAACGGAACTCTAATAGACCCGATACAAGAAACAATAACCAAAACGAGAACTAACGATATATTTTAAATTATGCCTGACGAAATCACATTAAAAGCAATTAATTTATTGCGAGAAGCCGACCCTAATTTAGACGAGATGAATAGCCTCGATAAGTTTATAGCACATCAAAGCGAGGTGATTAAGATGATGGAACAATACGCTACTTATGTGGATCACCCACAAGCAGAGCGAATGAAGAAACGGTTAAAGGTGTTCGAGGAAAGTGCTTTAGCTTTTACTTGGGTACATACGATGATGTTAGCCTATAAGAGAGAAAAGCTTTTGGCTAACGCAAATGAAATGGAGATGGCAAACGCTGTTATAGAATTGAAACAAGAATTGGATATATTAACTAAAATAGATAAAGAATAATGAACGCAAGGGAGATAGGTTTAATGAATAGGTTTGCAGAGGCATATAAGATTGAGTGTGTTCCTGCTGATGGCGCACATTCTAATTGGGATTTCACCTATCAATGGGATAATAGAAAGTTTTATTGCGAGATGAAAAGTAGAAACTTCAGTTTAGATTTTGCTACAAGTAAATACCCTGAAGGGTTAATCTTAGAGATGCACAAGTACGAAAGGTTATTAAGGCGAAGTAAGAACGAGAAAGGGTCACAATCTTTGTACATAAACTTTTTCGATGATGGTAATGTTTTGGTACACAACTTGAATAAGTTGAAAATAGATAATTGGTTTTGGAAAACCCTACCTGAAACAACTGATTTTAACAAAAGGAGATTTGTTTACAAGTACGTTACATTTGTTGATTATGATAAGGGAAAGGTTTTGTATATTTGAGTATCGTTATGATTTGAGAGTTCATAATTAGTTTCATTTTTGGTTAATTGGAAAAAGGAGAGGGAGTCAGTTTTGATTCTCTCTCTTTTTTTTTGTATATTTGAGAAATAACCAAAATAATTAAAACGATATGAAAACAGTAAACTCTTTAAGTGGAGGTAAATCATCAAGCTATATAGCGTTGAATTACCCTGCTGACTATAATGTTTTTAGTTTAGTCAGAACTAATGATAAATCTTGTATTTACCCTGATCCTAAAATAAGACAAATTGTATCTGATAAGATAGGTTGTGAATTTGTAGGTACAACCGAACAAGACGCAATCATAAAAATAATGTTGCAACTTTCTGAAAAAATTGATATTGATTGGGTTACTGGGGAGGCTTTTGAAGATGTTATAAAACATAAAGGAGGCTATTTACCTAATTTAATGGTAAGATATTGCACCACTCACTTAAAGATGATGCCTATTTTTGATTATTGGAGAAAAAACATAAACGAAGTCTGTGAAATGAGGATTGGATTTAGAAGGGGGGAAGAAAGTAGGAGATTAAATATGTTAAATAAATTAAATGAGAATGGAAACGAGGAAATTAAAGTTGTAATAGGAAAACGTAAAACTAAAAATAAATGGGGATTTGTGGAGTGGAGAAAACCTAGCTTTCCATTAATAGAAAATGGAATAGACAGTAAAGCAATACATCAATATTGGGGTAATAATAAAGACATACAATTTCCTACTGGATATTATAATAATTGTGTAGGATGTTTTCATAGAAGCCCTCTATTTTTAAGTAAAATGAATCAAGAACACCCTAATAAAATTAAATGGTTTTCTAAGATGGAGGAAGAAAATTCACCTAACACTTTTAGAAAAGATGTTACTTTTAAAGAGATAATTAAATTTAATCCTCAAATAGAAATGTCCTTCGATGACTTCAACGAATGTGATTCAGGTTATTGTGGACTATAAACAAAACGATATATGACAAACAAGAAAAAATTAACACCGAAGTACAACGACAATAAAGCTATCAGAGCTAAGATAGATAGATTGTTAGAACAGAACTCGTCTAATGTAGCCAATTCGGGTACAGGTAGTAAGAACGATATTGGGGATGACGAAGCTGTAAAACGAGCTTGGAGTAGTATTCAAGATAAGATAAAGGAGCTAGACCCTGCATTTTACCACATAATCAAAGAGCGATGAAGGTACACAGACTATTAGATTTTGAAACTACCGAAATTGTTTGGTTGATCCCTAATGTAGAGATAACTAATTATGATTATTCAGAGGGTACATTTTTAGATGTTCATATTGGTTGGTTAGGGTTAAGGTTATGTACTGAGTTTGAGTTTAACAAAAAAAGTAACTAATTATGAGTAAGATAGAAGAAGAAGTTTGCTTTAAGATTTTAAAGCGTTCTGAGATGGGTAAAAAGAAATATGGCACTACGATGGAGCGAAACGATTTAAGTAGCTTAGATTGGCTTAAACACGCTCAAGAAGAGGCGATGGATTTAGCTGTGTACCTGGAGAAAATAATACAAGAGTTAGAGAATACACCGTTTCGATACGAGTGGAATATAACAAGTGAAAAAAAAGAGGACTAAGCCCCCTTTTCTTTAAAGTTTAATTTTATATTCTGCTTGTAAATGTTTAAAGGTTAAAATTAACATCCATATACTAATTGGTCTGTATCGCAAACATCTCCATTACAAAATTCATCTTCAACGAATTTTTGGTTGCCACATTTACACTCCAAACCAAGAACAACCATTTCGTTCTTTTCTTGCTCAAAAATTGCATCGTATATTGCTTGTCCTCTACTTGAGTGTCCATCCCAACCATTTAATTGATGGTGTAATGGCTTTACCTCTTTTTTAGGTGCTTTAAACCAATCTTGTTTAAGTAACCAGTCTTGATACCAATTTGGAGTGTTATTAAATTTTTGTCCTTTGAATTTTCCGAATCTTAAAATCATAATAGTAGTTGTTTTGGTTAAACACATTTCAAATATATAAAGACTTTTTAACAAAACAAAATAAATTGTTAAAAAAAAGAGGACTAAATTTGTCCTCTCTCTCTCTTCGTTTAGCTTCCACAAGCCTCGCAATCTTCATCATCGTCTATGTTACACGCTTCGGGTTGTTCCTTTTCTTCTAAGTCTTGAACCCAACTACCGAACACATCTTCTGCTACTTCTTCGGGTGTTTTTTTGTTTCCTTTATCCATTCTACTGGTATCTGTTTATCTGCCCACTTAATGTTGTGTTTATCACACCACTCAGAATAGGTCGTTTTACTTCCTTTGAACAATTTATTTTTATGTCTTTGAAACACCATCCGAATATCTAAATCAGGGTGTTGTTTTATAACTAGCAGCATTTTTTTTCTATCGGTTGCTGAAAACCAACCCTTCAACTCCAAAATGATTCCGTTTGGTAATATAACATCGGGAGTATATTTGCGTTGTTCTGAAACCTCATAGTATAGATTTTTAGTTTCATATTCAAAGTTAACACCCAAACTATCAAGCTCGTCACAAACATCTTTCTCATAACCACTTCTGTATCTGTTAATCTTCTTTGTCATATTTACCTTTATTTTCTTCGTAAGTTTTTCTGTTGTGACAAGAGTGGCAAAGTGATTGAAGGTTATTTATGTCGTACATTTTACCGTTTTGTTTAACTGGTTTAATATGATCCACCACATCGGCTTCTTTTGTTCGACCCTCTAACTCACAATGAATACATAAAGGATTACCACTAATCCATAAAGCTCTTAGCTTTCTCCACCTCGCCCTACTGTACTCAGAAGTATCACCTCCCCAAGATTTGTTTTTATCTACAGGTTTAACCCTACCTCTTCCTTTTGGTAAACTCGGCATAATACGCTAAACTATAGTTAATTCAAATCCTTTTCCGTTGGTGATTGATAGCAATTCAGAGATAGTCCTTCGTGATGCTGTAATATCCAGGAAAGCATCCCCGTTGATTTGTGCAAAGCTAGAGCCAAGCAAAATACACCCTCTTGTGTCGGAGTTAAAGTTTCCGTGGTGAATAAGTATGTATCTTCTATTGGGAACATTCTCTAATATATAATGATTTTTATACTTTTCCGAATATCTAGGAGAAACTTTATAAACACCTATTGGAACACAACTAATATTAGTGTAATTCTCTTCCCAAGGCAACTCTAAAGTAACGCAATCAAACACCCTATCTAAGCCTTTAAACAAAGTAAATCGACCTAAAGTTTGCTCCATACCTTGATCCAATCTAGCCAATACAGCTCTATACATCTTTAATCCTTTTTGTTAAAGATTTTTTTAAGTTTAGATTTGTCACATTTGTTGCACTTTTCATCACCTAAAAAACATAAAGGTAAAACAGCTATTAAAGCTAAACATAGAACTTGCCAAGTTATACCACTTGCATCTATTTGAGCTACTGATGCAACTGCTAATACCCCTGACACAGTACGTTTACTACTCCACTTACCCTTGTTATCTTTAAACATTTCAGGGATAATAGCTAGAACACTTTTAGCTAATAACTTAGGGATAGCTCCCATAACTATTTCTTTTTAGCTTTTCCTTCGTTGTTCTTTACAAAGAACGAAATAAGGTCATCTATGTAACCAAAGATTTTATTATCCTTTGTTGAAGGTGTTAATCTAACAATAATTTTAGCAACTGCTAATATGGCTAACAATAATTCTGCGCCATTTTGGGTTAAAAAACTTAAAACTTCTTGCATAATATGTTTGTTTATTTAATTTAATTTATGTAAAGGTAATGAAAAAATAGGAGAAAAGGTAGCGAAAACCTACTTTTCCACCCCTTTACATTTTTTTCTTAACTTTCTTATTTCTACGAACCATTTGTATGCCCCAAATGATACAGCTAAAACTAACGATGTTATCTGAAGCCATTGTTCTACATCGGCTATACTTACACCTAAAGCCATTAATTGTGCTAAACCTACTTCTGTTGTTGCTTTATCCATCGTTTATTATTTTTTAAACCTTATTTAAAATTATTCTTGCCCCGTAGAGCTTATCTGTACTGGAGCTGTTTTTTACTGATATAATATAATATGTATCATTTCCTACTACCTCTGCTGTAGTTAGCGTGAGTAAGGTGTTCACATATCCAGACTGTATAGCTGTAACAGTATCACTATCAAAATCACTTTTTCCTAGTGCCATTTGATTGGCAGTACTGCCGTGAACGTGTAAGCTATGTATCTCATAACCTTTGGGTAAAAATACCATTGCATAGCGTTCTTTAGCTCCGCTGTCATATCTTTGCTGCGATGATCCCCCCTCATCGCTAGTATATGAGAAATTTCTGTAGGATTTAGTTAGATTAAAGTCGTTAGGGTTTAGGTGGTAATATAAATTACTTCCAGAAATAGCAGTTCTATCACCAATGTTAATTCCAAAAAATTGCCCCTCTATATTATCGGCAGTTAAAAAATTTGTAGTCTTATCATACTCAAAAGTTGCTTCTGCACCAAAAGCTCCACCATCGTTAAATTGAACTTGAGTATCTGAACCTGCCGGAGCAGAACCACCTCCTATTACGTTGGTAAGGTCGTAAGATAATGGGCTGATTATACTACCTGAAGGGTATATCATTCTAGGTGTAAAAGTATCTATATTAATTTGGTCTGATGATGTTAAATTATCTCCATCAGAAGTAACTATAGTTGAGTTTGAACCATCAGGAAAAGAAAGTCTTATTTTTTGATTATCATAAATTTTACCTTTACTATTATCTGACAACTCTAGTTTATTTGTGCTTGATGCTGTTGTTAAATCTGCATCTAAAACTCCATAAGCTTCGTCTAATAATTTTGCTTTAGTAGTGTTATCTAAAGAAAATGTTATTTCATTGTAAACACTTGGGTTCGCAATTATTTGTTCGGGTGAAGAAATTAATTCTGTAGGAGCAGGGGTAGGCTCGGTAACATAACTCGCTTGTGAGTTTATCTTATACCACTCTCCACTCATTATTTCACTTTGAGCCTTAAAAGAACCACCCATAAAAACATAATACTTATATGTACCATCGTTATTTATAGAGTATTTAATTAATTTTAATGGAGAAATATCTGCTGACTGTATATCGGCTTGTAATATTTCTAAAGGTTCAATTTGTAATGAAAGATATTCATTAACTAATAATTGAGTTATATTTTTAGGATCATCAGGTGTTGGATTACCTCTTTGAAATTCCATCGCAGGAGTATTTATACCTGATGAATTTTCATATTGTATAGAGTACAATTCATTTAATTGAGATGAACCTAACACTATACTACCTAAACTAAAGGATTCGTTTGATGGAATTTGTGATTGAATTGCAGAATACTCATATTCACTAGCAGTATTGTTATATTCGCTATTACCTGAGAAATAAAGAGATATATCGCCACAAGTTGTAGTTGTTGAGGTTGGCGTTGGGTCATTTAAGGTATTTATAGTATAACCAGTTAAATCATAAGTTGGACCATAACCATATTCATAAACTTCGGAATAATCATTTGAGGCTGTTACTTGAACCGATACACTACCTTGTATTCCAGGAGCATCTACGTTAGCACTAAAATATATATCAGTTCTAAACTTATAATGTGGTGTACTATCATTTGGATATGTGTTCCTAGAACAAGGACCTTGTGAGTCATCATATATAAGCCCACCTTGCTCTAAAATATAATTAGATGTATCTCCAACAGCGTAAACAGAAGATAACCCACCTTGAGCATTATAACCTCTTTTTATTGTAAGACTTAAAGGTGTACCACTTGCAGTCCAAACTAAATTATTGTCAGCAGATGATATTGGACTTGGGGAAGGTTGTAAATACTTTGTAGTAGTTCCATCTGTGATAGATATAATTGCTGTTGCAGTAGTTAAAAATGATGAATTTCTTACGGTTGAAGGTATATCTATTGATGGTGTAGGGTTAAATGATGTAAATGAAAAATCAGCAGTTGTTATTTGCTCTTGATGTATTGCGTGAAAATTTAAAGTAAAATATTCGTCAGTATCGGCAGGTACTTGAATACCACCTGCAACAAAAGAAGTTGTTAAATCAGCCCCTGGAGATATAAAAAATGTTGAATCCCCTAAAATATAATTTGCTGTTACACCTTCAAATGATGGTTCGTAATTAAAAGAACTTCCACCTAAAATTACATTATTTGATTGGTCTATAGTTAATAATGGTGTTATATCCCCAACATCTACCCCACCTATAGCACTATTTCTATATTGCCAAGCCTTTAATGTGGCAGTAGTGTTGTCTGCCAAACTATTTGGTTGTATAAAATAATAATAACCTTCTGCTAAAAACCCAACGGTATTGAAGGTTTTTAAGACCCCATCAAAAACCTCTGAGCCTTTATATGTTAAAGCCTCGTCTATATTAGTTATAACTCCATCTTCGTCAAATTCTGATTCAGGAGCAAAAGCACCTTTGGCAGCTTTATATATATTAAATGGATCATCTGATTGATAAGTGTCAGCAGTTCGCCACCAATCTACAGAAGTTCGTAACCAATTTCTCATTACAGGAACAGGGGTATCATCATCTGTACTTGTGTTTGCTAAAGACATTTTAGACCCAATATCTAATAAAATATCTTTTATTCTATGTGGTGTGTTTTTAATCGCCTCTGTACCAAAATTTGATTTTTTCAACTTAGAATAAAACCCGTAAGAATCGGTTGCAGTTAATTTTACAGAATAAGGAAAAGGTACATTTTCTATACTATCAAAAGAGGGTTGTAAATACCCAAACCACCAAAGATTAGCATCTGATACTGTGTTTTTATATATTCTTATAAAATGATACTTATCACCTTTCATAAAAACATCATTGTAAATCCAATCTTCATCATCTTGATTTTGAATAAACAAATTTAAAACACACTCAGAGGCAAGAAATGTTTTATCTCTAGTTCCACCTTGACCTGTCCATTTAACTTCAAAACCTTCGCCTTGAAGATTCATATCAAAGGTATTATACTCTCCCGAAGCAAGGGAAACATAAATTCCTTCTACCTCACCTATGAAATTATTGTAATCAATTAAAGCTATCGAGGATGCAGTCGTACCCGATGTCATTGTGAACTCGTGAGTTCCGTTTGTGGTTTTAGGTGAAGATTGTGTACCATTTAAACTTACACTAACCCCCCCTTGGGTGACATTTTTTAATACTAAAGTTACTTTATAGCTAGTGCTGTCCGATAATCCTGGCGATGAAGTCGTTGTTACTGATAAGGATGGTTGTGATCCATCGAAACTTAACGCACCATTACCTTGATTGTTTATCCAAGTTACACCTGATGCTAATATCCAACCTGTACTACCCGATAAGAAACTAGGGTTTAAAACATATTGAATATAATCTTTTTTCCAAATTTCGGCATACCAAGTTGTTCCCTTTTCCCCTTTTATTTGGGTTTCTTTAAATTTTCCGTAAGCCATACTACCTTTTTATTTATCTATAAGATTTTCTTCTTTTCGCTCTATCAAATACAATCAATAAATCATCACCTGTTATTCTTACGTCGGGGATTGTTGTTCCACCACCAAAAGCCCCATTAGGAATAATTGTTCCTGCTGTATTTCCTGGATTAAATAATTCAGGTCCATTCTCACCCACTAAACTAAGTTGATTTGTAGGTGGTTGACCTCCATTAGCAAACCCTAGCCCACTAAACATATCACCACCCATAGCTAAGTTTTTAAAGTTCCCCATAAAACTAGCTCCACCTGCTGCTGCACCAGGCATAATTATACTAAGTAGAGCTGCAAGTACAGCAGTTTTCAATATCATTTTTCCGATTCCTACTAGAAAATCTTTCACAAAATTACCAAACTTATCACCAAAAGATAAAACCCTTTCTTGCATTTCTTCAACACCATCAACCATCACCGTAACGGTTTCAGTTTGCTTGTCAAATAAATTAGAAAACCCTGATGAAAAAGACTCCATTAAACCACCCCAAAACTCATTAGTTCGATCCTCCATTGCTTTAATAGCAGCAAAGTATTCCTTTACATAGTTTGATAAAGTACCCCCCTCCATCCAAGAGAAACCAGGTGGTACATCATCTTCACCACCACCAGGAATAACAGGGTCAACAGGAGGGCTAATAGTAGGGCTAAATATATCAAATGCTGCTGAACCTGTTTCTTTTAATTCCTTCTTTAGATTAAATACTTCTGAAGCAGTAGCACTCATCACATTTTCTGCTTCCTGAACACCCTCAATTAATGTTTGTAATTCTTCACGTAAATCAGTAGAAACCTCTATTTGATCCCCAAAAGCATTTGTTAGTTTTGCAGTTTCAGTAAACCCTGAAGCACCACCATACATACCACCTCCAGGTGTTGTAATCACCCCAGATTTTATATCACTTTGTAGCTTTATTAAATTTTCAGAAACTGACCATTCGTCATTTAATGAAATATTATATTTATCTTTTAGTTCTAATAATTTTTTTGTTGCATTTGTTTCTTTTTTATCTAAATTACTTTGAGCTTGTTTTTGTTTACTTAAAGCGTTGTAGACTCTTTCTTCCTCTAGTTGTAATTGTATCTTTTTAAAGTAACCTTTATTAACATCATCTAATGCTGTTTTTAATTGTTCATTTGTTGTTTTTTCATCATCTAAATTAGAAATAAAATCAGGGTGAAGTGTCTTTAATTCATTTAATAATCTTTTTCTTGTTTCAAGACTATCGTTAGCTCCTAATATTCTTGTAACTAATATATTTAATGATTCTTGTTCTGATTTTAAGGGAGATTTTGTTTTTTTAGATGAAACTGCAAGAGCTGTAAAAGCTGCTGCTAATGCTACTATTCCTATAGTTAAAGGGTTTACAAGTGCTATTAAAGCCCCTAATCCAATTAGTATAGGACCAACTGCTGCCATAATACCACCGAAAGTAAGTATCATTTTTTTAGTTCCATCATCCAATTCACCAAAATTAGATGCTAAACTAGTTACTTTATCAATAATAGGTGTAATAGCATCAGCAATTAAAGCCCCCATTTCTATTTTCATTCCTTCAATAGCAGATTGCATCTTTTTTATCCTAGCGAAGGTTGTTTTACCCATCGCATCTGCCATTTTTTTAAGTCTACCCGTATTTGTTTTATACTCTTTAGTTAGTTCAGCTACCTTATCTTTATTTTTAGCTAAGATAAGTAATTGGTTAGCCGAGGTTACACCTGCTAATCTCATAGCCTTCTGTAAACCCATCTCACCTTGAGTAGCTAAATCTAAAACCTCCGTGAAGTTTCGACCCTCTTGGTCTAGTTTCATAAATATCTTACGAAGCCCTGTACCTGCTTTAGATGCTTTAATACCGTTATCCATTAAGACACCCATCATAGCAGACAATCTCTCTAAATCTACTCCTACAGCGTTAGCAGAAGCTCCTGCGTGACCGAAAGCTGTAGCAAATGTGCTAAGTTGAATTGATGAATTGGCTGCTGCTGAAGCTAAAGTATTAGATACCCTAGCAGCTTGGGTTGATTCTAATCCAAAAGCATTAATAGATGTAGATACGGTTTCTGCTGCAAGAGATAAATCTTCACCAGTTGCTAAAGCAAGGTCTAATATGGATTGCTCCATATTTTTAATTTGAGTAGGATCAAAACCTTTTCGACCTAAAACTAATTGTAAATCTGATACTTGTGAGGCTGTATATTGTGTTGTTGCTCCGAGTCGTTTAGCCTCAGATGTAAGCATCTTAAACTCCTCAACCGTAGCCCCTGTTACAGTATTAACCTTCATCATACTATTCTCAAAATTAGAGAACGTATCGAAAGCAGCTTTACCCATAGCAACTAAAGGAGCTGTAACACCAAAAGACATCATCGAACCTAGTCGGGCTGATTTTGAAGCAAACGATGCTAAAGATTTATTTGCTTTACCAAGACCTGATTCTAAGCCTTTGATATTAGCTGCTACAATTATCGATATAGTCTTTAATCCACCCATTATTCAATCTTTATTTTCTTTGGTTCTATTAGTTTATATCTTTTTAAGACTTCTTGAATTTCCTCTTTACTAGCAACGTCTTTTTTAACTTTATTTTTACTATCCCAAGGGAAAGGCATTAACTCTTTTGGTTTAACCTTGTGCTTAGAGTGTGGTACGATGGCTGCGTGAACAATCATTCTAGTTTGTTCCCAATTATTCTGAGATAATTGTTCATTGTATTTTTTGAACCCTATAAGTTTATTGTTAAAGGAACGTGGAGTGTAATCATATAAATTTTCATCTGATAACCCCAACATTCCTAAACCAATTTCTTCTAACTTATCCCAATCGATTTCACCTGTATCTTTATCTATAATTTCCTTTCCCTCTTCTACTTTCCCTTTTTCTGAGGTTGGTCTAATTGGAACGCTTCAAAGATTTCATTTATTTTACCGAAATCTTCATTGTCTATCCATTGTTCAATATCTCGAACTTTGTATTTAAACTCTTCTCCGTTCTTCTTAGCACCGTATTTTAGACCGTAGTAAGCGATAATACCAACGTGGTCTATCTCTGTTCCTAACTGATCCATTTCGTTTAACTTTAATTTACAATCGTTACAGATGTCTTTTAAAGCTAAATAGCTAAATCTAATAGGTCGTTTTTGACCGCCTATTTCTACCTTTTTCATAATCTACCTTTTTTTTAATTGTTACTAATTGATTTATAAAACTTTCTTTAGTGATATTGAACTTAGCCAAATTGTTGTAGCCCCTGATACTCGTTGTATTGTTAGTTGGGTAGTGTCAGGTTTTAACAAAGCAGTATAAGTACCTGTTGTAGTAGCTTTCAATAATACTACATCTGTAGATTCCCATCCATCCAAAACAGATATTGCTCCTGCCGTGCTTGTACTTGCAGTAAAAGTTAATAAATAATAATCTCCCACTACCATTAAACCTGAACGATAAATACTTGTATCATCGCCTGTGGTAATAATCTTACCATAACCACTTTCTACAACACTACTAGCACCTGCTGCTGCATCATTTACACTCCACCAAGCTCCTGTATCTACTCCTACTGTACCTAAATCAAAGGTAGTGTCACCAATAAGTTCAGGACCAAGTCCATTCGGATAGATTTGACCTGTACCTGTGAAACTAGCCGAACAAGTTAAATTATCTTCGACTCCTGCATCAAAACTTACCGATGATACAAGTGCGTTACCTTGCCAATGTGTAATATCGGTAGGGTCTTGATAATCGGTTGCTTCAGGTGTTGTTTCTATTTGCCAAAAGCAAGTGTAAATAGAATCTGATGATTGAGCATTAGCTACACCTGGATATAGATTAAATATAAATGATGAATCACCATTTGTAATATGTATAGGCAAAGTTAAAGATATAGCTACCCTAGTCCAAGTAGAGGTACTTAATCCTGTCACTTTCCTCGAATTTAAACTACCTATAGCCTCTATAGTACCTTGTCCTGATATTATTTCATCTGAATAACCTATATCTTGGGTTACTGCGTAAGCATCTTCCGATGGTGTACTCATCATTATCCAACTAGCACTTGTCGTACTTCCACTACCTTTAACCCAAAAAGACCAAGTAATTTTTTTATCTTCTAATCTAGTAGCATCAATAGTGTATGAAAGCCTATCCCAATTAGTAGTTGTGCTTGTAATTTGACTAGCAAAGTTTGTTCCGTTTTCGTCAAGTTGTAAATTACTTTGTGTTACACTTGATATACCAAACCCATCAACCCCACTTTGAGTAAGGTTAGTGCGAATAATATTTCTAATCCTATCAGAGAAACTTAAATCGACTATACTTCTTGCTTGTAGTTTATCGAAAAAATCAGTACCATCTAAAGGTGTATCAGGATTTATTGATTGTAATATATCAGTAGATACCTCAAAAGACTTTAAACCTGCCAAAGACTCAGACCATCCGTCTGAATCCTTGTTGGTTATATCTCTTAAATCCATATTCGTGCTAAACGAAGCTGATGTACTATAAGCTACAGGGTCAAATATTGCACTTGAACCAGGGGTAACTATTTCTATGTTAACAGCGTTTTCGTTAAGAGTTGCTGTGCCATCTACAATAGATAGTGTAGGTACTAAACCAACTGCACCATTCGTGAAATCTCTATAGGTATAGTCACCATCTGTTTGGTCTGAACCTGAAGAATCAACATAATCATACGTTGCAGATGTAAGTACAGCAGTTATAGCCGCTAAAACAGTAGCACCTGTATTGGTACTAGCTGCTGTAGATATATCATCATAAATAACACCCGCATCATTAGTAATGTTGTTTATTTTAACAGTACCAGTAGTTCCACCATCAGGAACAGTTATAGGATCAGTAGTTAATACCCTAATCCTAGTAACCTGTGCTGCTGCCGCACTCGTCTTAGCATAAACCAATAAATCCGAAGCGTTTTTAATTGCCATAATTAATGGATTTAAAAGTTAATATTATGCGTTAATGTCTAGTTCTCCAGTTCCTGTTAAAGAGATTGAATAAGTTGCGTTTTCTTCTACACCTGCATCTATAGAGATTGAAGTGATAAGTGCTGTACCATCATAAACCATACCTGAAACACCAAATGTACATTGTACAGCCGCTCCTGCAAATAATGTATCAGTTAATTCAAGTATATCTGCTCCTGTAGCACCTGATACTTCAACGAAAGCATCACCACTCATTTCCCAAGATTTAAGACCACCTAAGTTGTCTTGCCATCCATTTGAAGATTTTGTTGTAGAGTCACGAAGATCCATATTCATAGATATTGAAGCTGAAGTACAATGAGCTACTGCTTCTAACGTACCACCATCAGGTGTTATACTTAAAACTACGTTTGTTGCGTTTTGAATTGCCATAATTCCTTTTTATTTTAGTTTTTAATAATTAAACAGTTAAAATTTATGTTTTTGTAGAACTTTTCGGGTAATTTATAATATTCGTCATCTAAGTCCGTAAACCTAAATTTAGCAATATAATCTACACCATCCTCGGTATATTCTACCTCGAACAAGTCTAAAGCTTCTACAACTGCTTTAGCTTGATTATATGTTGTTGAATAGCTATCTGCAAAACAAGCAATCCGTATTGATACATCACACGAGTTAAGTGAGCCACCTTTAGATAGAAAATTTGAAACATTAGCTATCTCAAATGTTGTGCAAGGGTAAGCCACTCCTTGTGGTATGATTACAGGAAAAACCTTATCACTACCATTAGCAGAAGTAAAGGCTGCTGTAGCCTCTAATCTTGTAACTATCTCTTTTCCTATTACTGCAAACATCTAAAATCCTGCTTGTTTAATCATTCTATCCACTAATTTATCTAAATCTTTTTCAGCTTGTAAATAGATTTGTGTTTCCATTTTTGTCGCTGTAGCCTTGAACACATCAGGTCTAGGCTTTTGTATTGCGTTACCTTTAATCTGCATAGCAGCTAAATTGTAACTATCTTTTCCTTTTACTTTTATAGGTGAGGTTCTACGTTTAATAGGACCAACGTATAATCCTGGCTCTCTTGATTTACGAGCTGTGATTATACCTATTGTTTTCCAAGTAGGTTTTCTACCACTTCGTCTTTTGTAATCACTATTACTATTAAACTCAGCCTTATAAGCATTTTGAATACCTCTAGCTAACATATTTGCAGCAGGTCTAAGGGCTTTATTGATAAGAGTGCGAGATTCTTTAGCTGTTTTACCTAGTCTTTTCAAACTACGTTGAACATCTTGAACACCTCTTACTACTATCTTTTGCTGCTTAGCCATAACTCTATACTGGTGAAGCTGTTGGTAAATCTTGCTTTACGAAAACCTCAATAAATTCTTTTCTAGGGTCTATAACGAAACCTAGTATTTCATAAGTGTCACTTGTTTCTACCTCTTCAATGATCCAATTAGCTTTAATGCCTTTTGTTTCACTTGAATATCTTATAGTGTAAACAAACCTACCATAAGATTGTAATTCTTTTCCTTCAAACTTTTCTTCGATGTCCCTAAGAGTCTTTACATTCTTATTAGCCCAAACTGTTGTTTGAACGGAATAAGTGTCTGAAATCCCTCCAAAAGCATCTTGAGTCGAAGATACCGACTTTAACCTAATACGTTGGTTAAAATCTCCTGCCTTTATTTTAGCAATAAAAGCCATCCGTTAATGATAGCATTTATAAGGTTGAAGTAAAATCTCAGAAGCCATTGGAAAACTACGCTTTCTATCTTCTCTGAAATAATACATATCACTCACAATTAATTTAATCGCTTGTTTTATTGCTTCAGGTACATCACTCGCTGCATCACCAAAACCTGTTTTAAACTCAAACCAAAAAGTATTGGCTGCGTTAGATTTTAATGTAGGAGTAGAAAAATCACTACTCAAATAAACTATAGAAGGATTCGAGTGAGCATCAATATAAGCATCATCAGAACCCTGAGTAGAACCTGCCGAATCAATCCATTTAACAGGGTTGTTTGGTCCACTTGTTTTTAAAGTACAATCAGGGAATATTAGTGAAGCTTGTGATACTACTGAATTAAAGTATAACTTATATTCGTGAGTAATAAAGTGCCTTACGCAATAGTGTTCAGCCATCTCTGTAGCTGCATCTATATATACCCCTAACAAATCATTTTCATCATCCGTATCAATGCGTAAATGCTCTTTAATATCAGGAACAGAAACAACCTTAGTAGTAGGATTATCTAAAACTACTAAATCGCCTTGTATGTTATAGTTAGGGTCGAGATACATAATTAATATTGAGATGTTTTTTTTTTAAAAATGAGAGTTAAATAAAAAAAAGGGGGAAACTCCGAAGAGTCCCCTTTTATTATCTAATTAACTTACTATGCAGTTAATGAAGTTGCTTTAACAAAAGCTGCTCCATTAGCAACACCAAAGTCCATATAGTTATTTAAAACTAAACGATTTTGGCCGCTAGCTGCTTGTGTATAAGGGTCTACCAAAATATCAACCCCGCCAAACATTCCAACATATAAACGAGAGAAGTCACCGTAAACAAAGTCACCACTTGCACCTGCTGATTTAGAACAACCATTAGTGAAGTAAATTGGGTAACCATTTACAAGCATACCATCTAAACCTGCCGATACTGCTGCAACTTGAACACCACGCTTGATTTGAGAAATCAACTCAGGAGAACAAACGTAAGCTAAGTTCCCACTTAAACCTCCTGCTCCACCTAATTCTTTTTCAGCCTCTACTAAATCTTTCATAACAGAAACACCATCAGAGAAAGAAGCCTCAGTAATAGTCCCACAACCTGAAGTTGCAGAAATAGATGTAGGCGCACCTGTAATAGTAGTAGCGTTAAAGATTGCTTGGTCGATAGATTGACCTACAGCACGACCTAAATCAGCCATAATTGCACCTTCAGCTCCACCGTTTTGTAGCAATAATTGCTTAGAAATATCTACATAAGCAGAAATACGAGTTGGAGTTAATTCAACTTTTCCAAAGTTCGCACCACCATCGGCAGCTGCATCTGTTTCACCTTCCCAAGCTACTGTTGAAGTACCTGTTACTGGAATAGTAGTGTTAGCAGATAAACTCGATAAAATGTTAGCACCTACTTTGTCAAATACAGATGCTTCACGCATTGCTTCAGCATATCCTAATACGTTAGTAGGAGCGATTGCAGATGTAGTTTGAGTTACTGCTGCTCTTTGTTCCATCATAAAAGCAGGAATACCTAAACCTGCAACAGTAATTCCCGCTGCTCTTGCTTCGTTTACTGCTTGTTCGTGCATCTCTTTTTCAACACCATTAAGGTTGTTGTTTAGTAAGCCATTGATTGCTTTAAAAACAGAATAGTTACGAACCTCTTTAGATTCAGAAACATTTTGAACAGGAGCAGAACCTACGTTAGAGGCAATCTCAGCGTTCAATTTTTCTTGTCGCTCAACAGTTTCGATGTTTTTAGCTAATTTGTCAATAGCTGTCATTTTCTCGTCATAAGAAACTTGTTCAGTTTCGTTGAAATCACGAGATTCAGTTTTGCAAGTTTCAAGCATACCGTTTGCATCGGTAATTAAATCTGCTCGTTCTTGACGTAATTCTACAGAGTTTTTCATATCCGTCTTTTTAATTTTAATTCGTTAGTTAATAAATTAATTTGTGAACCAACTTGTTCAGAGATTGCCTCCTGGTTATCTTGTTGCTCTCCTGTCGGTTCACTCACAACTTCTTCGCAAGTTTCTTTAGAAGAAATAGATTCTTCAAATTCTTGCTTAGAACGAAGTGCAACATCTGTGTTAGCGTAAGCTCCTACGCCAACTATAGAAACATCTACCAAACGACCAATTTTATTAATCGTTCTTCGAGTTGTATCGCCATCTTGCGACCAATCATCCTCTTCTACAGTAAAAGCAAAAGAAGATTCGTAGAGTAAACCTCTACGCATTAATTCAGCGACATCTTTTCCTGTCGTTGTATTTGGTAAAACAGCATCATACATTAATCCTCTTTCATCAACCGAAAGTTTTAAAGTACCACCTAGGTTTCTGTCAAGTATTAAATTAGGATCGTGATTAAAAGTTAAAATAACATTATCCTCTAATCGACCATCAAATGCTCTAGTAGAAATGGTTTCTCTAAAACCTAAATCTCTACTGTCCGTATCGAATAACGCTGCGTAACCACGAACTCTAGTTTCGTCAGAGCCTTCCTCTAAACGAACCTCGTAATTACCGTTGTATATTCTTATTTCTTTATTTTTCATAATTTACGATTTTAGTAAATTGCTACTATATCTGAAGCTGTAGTGCCTGTAGAATGTACTTTATTTACAAAAATACCCTTTAAAAAAGTACCCGATGGAACGTTTTTCAAAACAACAATAGTTCCACCTGTTAAAGTCACCTTAATATGACCCTTTGTACCTATAAACAGTTCGGCATCTTTTTCGGGTAAATCATTTCTATCGCTAGGAGTGATTGATTCACCAAACTCACCTTTGTTTTTATTCCAAGGGTCTTTTCTGTCTTGCCTTTGCTTTGAACTTAATGCCATTTATTTTGTTTTATTCTACGTTTGTTCTACTTGTATCTTCGCCTAACTTATCTAAAGGCATCATATTGCTTTGCATATAAACCTTTTCACTTTCTCCACCCATAGGGTTTAAATCTTCAAAAGACCTAACCTCGTCAGGAGATAAAACACCGATATTTATAAGTGTTCTATAATAATCTGCTCTACTCTTAGAGTCACCTCTAAGTATAGCGTTTAGATTAAATTTGAAATATTGTTCACCTCTTTTATTAGAAGGAATTAATTTATTGTTTAATTCGCTTTCAATACGTTTAACCCAAGGTGTAATAGTATGCACCACGAAATCTATTTGCTGTGCCTCTATATTACTGTAAGTTGCGTTAGAAAGGTCATTTACTAAGTGATTAGGTACTCTGAAAATACGACAAATATCACTTATTTGATACTCTCTCGACTCAATAAATTGAGCCTGATTGTTAGGTACTGTCCGAGCCATCCATTCCATACCCTCTTCAAGAATAGCAGTTTTACCTGCGTTAGATACTCCTGAGTAGTTTGAACTCCAAGACTCTCTAAGTCGTTTAGCAGTTTCAGGTTTAAGTGTGCCAGGGTGTTTAAGAATACCACCTAATTGTGAGCCATTTCTAAACCAATTTCCTGCGTGTTTTTCTAAAGCTATAGAAATCCCTAATGTTTCAGCAGCAACTTCTATAGGGGATTTACCTACAACACCATTAAAAGATAACCCTTTAATGTG
>Ga0208299_1000850_pt1 | contig 25209 bp, 28 predicted proteins | sample 15_taG_FD_184089 | JGI IMG/M metagenome (GOLD analysis project Ga0208299, IMG submission 184089) | Marine viral communities from the Subarctic Pacific Ocean - 15_ETSP_OMZ_AT15312 metaG (SPAdes) (version 2) | ecosystem: Environmental > Aquatic > Marine > Oceanic | place: Pacific Ocean | collected...
ACTATATAATTTCCCTGAGAATTGTCTCCAGAGAGACCCATCGACGCGCGAGCAATATTATAGCCGCGCTCGTTTAGGAAGGCCCCGGCGCCGGGTTCGCTGATTAACTGTTGATAAGGGTAGCCCTCATATACGGTGGAAGTCGTCCCTCCAAAACCAATAGGATCAATGGCATACCGAAATCTATCTTTATACTCTTGGTTAAAACGATATTGAACATATGGAGCGTTACCGGCGGCGCTGCCTGAGTTGGCCTGGATGGCGCCGACATTATCACTTATTTCATTTACGGCGGCTTCAATATCTGGACCGATTGCTTGCATGATGTCGAGGCCGGTGTTGAGGGCATCTAAAATCGCGGACACATTCGGGAGAGTAGACAAATCAAGGTCGGGGCAAAGCGCGGGGTCGTTCATGTCATCGAGAACTTCTCCAATCCTACCGAAGACATCTTGTATTGTCTCAAGCACTTCCGGGTTAAAATCAACCTCTTCCATCTCAACCCCGGCCGCGGTCATGGCTGCAGCGAGCTCACTGTTCACCTTGTTGGTTACCACCGGTTGGAGCATTGCTGTACGGGAGGCTTCGATAGAAGATCCCATATACATTTGAATAGACTCTACAAGGGTATAAAAAAGATTAGGTATCACTGTTGTAATGACGGGGTTCTCAAGAAAATACTCACTATCTGGACACGTAAAATCTATGTCGGGTGGCACAATTTGTAATCCGCCATCAATAATTAAAGCCAATTCATTTACTGCCGGCATAGCGTCGAGGGCACCGTAGTCGAAACATACTTGGCACTGTCCGCCGGCAGCGAGCCGGTCGGCAACACTATTCAAGTAGTCATTACACATTGAGGTTGTATCTACCATCGCGGCAGAATCAAAGAAAAAGGCCGAGACAGCGGAAAGATTACTTAAAGTCTTCATTGCTTCCGGCGCGTCGGGATACTCCGAATTAAAGTCTAGTATGCGATCAAGCGTATCCTGTGGCACATCTTTAGGAGAGTTGAACAGCTTGCAGATTTCACTAGGATTTAAAATTGTCGACACAAGGTTGAGATATAAAACACCATCAGTAATGGTCTCAAACCCTGCTCTAATAAAAACGTGACTAAGGTGGTCTGCGTGATCACCAGGGGGCGGGGCCCAAAAATCATCGGTGATTCCACCATCAATCGCCGGGATCTCTGTTCGCTGGGATTGTGGTTGCATGAGCGCGACCAACTCTTCTCCGGCGGCCATCTGACCGACATCTTGCTGGAAAAGATCATCGCAGTTATGTTTTATCATATCCGCAATTGAGGAGATAATTTCAAAGGCAGCGTTCGCTAACGCTCCCAGGATAACGTCCAAGATTCGTTTCCAAAGGGGCGGATCGCCTGTTATGTTGAAATAGGCTTTGAAGTCGCCCAAATCAGGTCTTTCTAGTATGTTCACAGGATTGCGGGGCGCCGTATAAAGGGGGGCAGCGCTCGTGGTCATTAGTTCTCGTTTTACGGCGCTACTAATACGAGACAGTGATACGGTTGCTCCTTGTGTGAGACAGATTATTGCTTCTTTGGCTAGCTCTTGAATCCCAAATTGATTTATAATTTGGTTTATAACGCGGCCGGCCTTCGTATCGTTGAGGCCGGCCATCGGAAACTCAAATTTAAGAGCCTTATCAATAACATCTGTAACCGCTATAGCAGCGTTAATACGCTTGGCCTTCTCCTGCTGGAGTGCCATCTTGCGTACCTGGGGGTCACTGGCAAAGTTTTCTATCCTTCTTAGCTCCGCGGAAGACTTAAAGGTGGTAAAGATTTTCTCCATGCGCTCGATGTCATTTATGTCCACCTGATCTTCGCTTTCTCTATTGGCAAAAATATTATTCCAAGGGCCCAATGCATTATCCGGAGTATGAGGACCATTAAAGTTGACGGGGTTATCTCCTCCTGCTTCTCCAAAAGTATTAGTTATAAAATCTATGAAGGAAGACTGCTCGTTGAGCTGAGTACTGTCACTGTTGGTTTCAATAATCGTGCTATAATTGGCAAGCGTGGCCAAAGTCAGTGGGTCTTTAAAGAAACTATTATATTTGTTGTTTGTTATAAATCCCTCAGTGGCTCGGTATACCTCACCGGAAAGAGAATACGAGATACTCATTATTTTGTTTTCGGCGCCGAATTCAAGCGTTAGCTCATCGCCTTTTTTATAACCACCGGAGATCTTTTGAAGGTGTATATAATCGGTCAGCTGGCCGATTATCACTTGTAGAATATTTTCTACTCCAGTTTGAAGAAAATTAAAATTTAAATTTAAGTTGAGTTGGCCGGGAAAATTGTTTAACTGGTTATTAAACGTAGACATAAAGGCACCAAATTCGCCCTGAATCATAGGCAACGTAGTCAAGTCTATGGTTGTTGCTTTAGATACCTCTCCGGTATTCTGAGAAAAGTTATACGCTGCAATTCCCTGGATGGCCGGAGGGCCTGATTGATGGATTAAATCAAGTTGAGTACTGTATATAACCTTTGGTAGCTGCCCTAGGGTAGTTCTATAATTGATTGCCGCTAAGCTATCAAAAAGGTCTTGCCTAAGCTGATCATATTGAGCGTCATATGCGGCGTGAAGACCAGGGGAGGCCTGATTCATAATAAAGGGATAATAGCCGGGAACATAATGCTCAATAAAGCGGTCGACGGCTTGATTCTTATAGTGTGCGTCGGTATCGGCTGTGGTAAGAGAGTCTATATATGCTGGGACTTTTATTACAACATAATAAAACCCCTCGGTTCCCGCATCGCTCTTGAACTCTTCATAAAAAGGAATCTGTGGCTTATTTTTACTATAAAATGTATTCATTTTTATAGCAGAAATTTGCTGTGGGGTGCTGGGCATCTTAGTTGCTCCTGTTATAATTGCTTAGGAGATATTTTTTACTTCGGGATCCGCCCTTGTTATCTAGATAAGTGCTTTCTATATTGCTAACCTCCTGCGAGTGCTGGAGCATTGCTGGCACTTCAACATTCATAGCCGAGTTTATCACAAATTTAGTTCCCTCTGGTATCAAGTCTTGAACGGAGGGGAGAATACTCTGGAATGGTATGGCGGGAGGATGTGTATGAAACATGACTCGGCGCTGAAATGTATTGTTATAATTTATATAGTTTTCGACTAGTGATCTTAAGCTCTGGATTGCATCCGTAATATCTTTCAGACACATGACCAAATTATCGCCCTTGACCATCGGCTGGAGGGTTTCAAAATCATTCATTCCCACGAGATCAATTCCGTATTTCCCGGTGAAGCTGTTATCCGTTTTCCCACCTTGAGAGTTCCTTTCATCGGAACGAGTCACGAGCATGATGTTCTCTCTAGAAACGAAACGGAGAGTATCAGCTTTTATGGCCACAGTCGATCGCGGTGCGTTGTCGGTAGTAAACCCGGCAGCGGCCCGGGCTGATCGATCTGTCATCAGCAAAGAGCCAACCTCGCCGGGTGCTGGGGGCTTTGGCATACCGAGGCCCAAGTAAGTATCGATATCCGATTTCTGGCTTATGTAAACCCTAGCTGCGTCGAGCTTAAAGTCAGGATCAGCATTCTTTTGGCCACCGTCGTCAGTTACAGACCAAGCTAACCACCCTTTTCGGCCGGCTACTATATCAATCGCGGCACACTGATACACACCAGAGGCGCCGAATCCGGTAGTTGTTTCTGCATATCGGTCGCGGCCGAGCACCACGAACGCGTTCCCGTTCTGTTGTACCCATTCTCCTTCGGCTGCATTGTATAGAGGAGCGTCCCAGTTTTTGCGCTTTTTATTATTTATACCAATGTAATCAGCGATTGCTGCATCGGGGTCGCCGCCGCGGCTCAAGGCCCTCGATTGAATTTTTTCAATTTCAACTTGTGCAGCTTTTGGAAGCTTAGTAAGGTCGAGGCCGGATACTACTTTTATGGGAGAGGTGCCAGCCATCTACTCAGGCGTCTCCGTTGAGTTGGCTTCTTTCCACTTATCAAAATCGAGGCCGCCTTGTGGGGCGCCCTGTTTGCTTTCTGCAGCCAGTACTTTATAGCCCTTGTTAAGTTTACCATCGGTAAGTCTTTTAACGATGCTTTGGCCACCAATATGAATTTGATCATCAATATCTCTGCCGGTCGGACCACCACCACCCCAATAGAGCCCCAAGCCTTTGGCTATTTCGCCGATTCCCGAAGTATCCCATAAGTTAGAGGCCGAAGCGTTTTTCAGCAGCTTTGTCGTTCCATCCGGCATCGTAATTGTGGGGTTAAAGTCCCAGGCGAAGCCGCTCTGGTGCCAAGAGCCACCATATTTCCAACTAATAGCGCCGTCGCTTCCCCTTACAATATTCGTTGTTTTTTCTCCGGGGTTTCCATAAGCCTTAGCACAAAAAATCGCCTGCTTGGGGCTTCCCTCAACATACCAGCGTCGATGATCTGTCTGCCATGCAGTGGTGCGTGTTGTAGAATTTAACCGAATGGTGATCTTCTGCTCATGGCATCTGACAATAAAACATTTACAAAAAGGCTGAGCTTCAGGATTAAGAAGGGATATTTTTATATCGTTTCTCTCGCGATATCTCCCCCCAATAAGAGAGTCACTATCATATTTGTCCGCACATTTTTTAATATCGTCGGGTGTGTGTTTGGGTTCCGCTAGATGAGCATGCGCTGCAGAAGTCATGCCGGAGTTGCCTTTGGGGTCTAAGTGGTCGCCGTCTCGGCCCACCATACCAAATAGAGTGGGTGCGCGGCCGTAAGGAAAATCTTTATCGGGGGTCATGCCCGTTATATCAAAGCTGAATAAAAGGGGGCCAATGTTTGTGACAACCGGGTTTTTAAGCTTCTCCATATTCTCAAATTGGACTGTGACTTGAGTTCCTGGTGTGATTCTCTTGTTCTGCCCTTGCTGAACCAGTTCCGGTGACATGCCAACTAAATCAAATGTACTCAATCTTTTCGGGATGGATGCCTGGTCATTGAAGTCAATAGGTCGTGGCTCAATCTCGGGGATGAGAACATAGTAATAGTAGTAGTGCGACGCGCCGAGGGTTTGATAGGGGGAGCCGGCTTCGGAGACGGATATCCCTTCAAAATAAGAGTCTTTACTTTCTCTAAGCGGGAAGGTGCTAGGTTTGGAAAACAACAGGAGGCCGCGGAATTGATTCTTGTTACGTAAAGAATCTGGGGTGTAGATGTTTTCTATGATTTTTAGAAGGGCTGAGGTCGGGGAAGTGTCGCGACGGTCAGCGACAGGAGTGACGGCGCCGCTGTCGAGATCGTTCATGGCGCCGTATACGCCATCAAGATCTTTAATATCAACGGTCATCGCTATTCTCCTCGTCCGAATTATTTAAGAGATCAAATAAGCTCTCTTTATCATTTTCGCTGAGACCGGTGCGGGCGCCATGCTGGCGCTGAAGGAGGACTGCGAGTTTAACGAGCTGCTCGTTGGAGCGCTGGAGGTTTTCTACAAACTTGGCGGCGATAGGGCCCATCTCGCGGCGTTCTGCAGATGAGGCTTTCATGTCCGCCATAACATCCATAAGCAACGTTTTAGCCATTGCCCGATCCTCGCGGATGTTTTTTGTAGTTTCTTCTAGATATTCATCTAGGTTTAGATCTCGCCGTTTTGCCATTTATCTTTAAACACCTTATATCTTTTTCTCAACTTATTTAAGTTATTAACAACTTGTTTTGTATTAAGACCAGTGATCTCCCGCAGATATAAGTAAATAGCTTTTTTATTAAAAATTTCAATTGTATCGGCCGAATCTAATAAAATCCGGACGGCCATAAGAACCTTCTTCTCGTTTTCTTTCAGCATAAAGGAATCCCAGGTTCCTATCTCTCCATGCAAAGATCCCCAAAATTCTATATCTTGCCTTTTTTCTTCATATGTGGGCTCCTGGGAAACTAAATTTTCCTCCAGTTCATTGATCATGTCTTCTAGAAACACCTCAGTTCGGGCGCGCTTCTGGTTTCTTTTTACTTTATGAATGAACCAGTTCTTTGTAACAACAGAAAAATAGGAAAAAGCTTTAGACCCCTTGCTTGGATCATATTTGTTTAATATAGTTGTAAGCCAAACCTTGCAGTCATCTTTTAAGTAATCTATATTTGGAAGCGTGGTAAAACGATAGGTGTATATGATTTTATCAACCATCTGATCAAAGGCCGGCTGAATGTATTCTATATACAGCTTCGCCCTTAGTTCTCGGTCGTCAGTATTAGCATATTTAACTATTGCATCTTCATGAACTTTCGTGAAATAATGGTTTTTGTTGCGCTTCTTCTTGCGTGCCATGTAGTTGCTCCTCTAGCTCTTCTTCTAACTCTTCATCTAAAGTATATTGAAATACCTCTCTGAATGTCTCGACCTCATTATTAATATCTTTTAGGCGATACAACAGTTCTTGTATCATCGGCTCTCCGTGGTATTTATCCATGCTGTACATCGAAGCAGTAAATATCAAAAAAGCCTTTGTGGCAAGATATAAGTCTCCTAGATTGTCGGACACAAACATTAGTTTCCTAAGCACGTTTATAATATACCATATTAAAAACCCGTTCAGGGCCACCGATAATACCGAAAATAAGATATACCAGGTCATCTTTTGTCTTTAAGATCTTTCTTTTGTTGTTTAAGTTCTGCCGCGGCAGTCTCGATAAACTTTTCGGTAGTATCCCCTACCTTCTGCTTCAGTTGCGTTTTTGGCTTAGTGGCGAAAGTAGACAACCGTTTAGTAAGGTGTTCCGCGGTATTACACAGGGGACATGGAGGAGCTTCTTCAGCAATTAAGTGAAAAAGCGTAACCTCCTTATTGCATTCCGAACAGTGATAGGCATACCGCGGCATTAATCTATGAGCGTCTTTGTTCTAGATTACGTAATCGCTCGTCGATCTGCTTCAAATACGATTCTAACTCTCGGGACTGCGTTCGGATTGCGGTCTCTACAAGATGTGTGGCAGCTTCTGTCACATCTGAACCGGTAACATAGCGTTTTGTGCGATTATTAACTTCTTCAGTAACAAGCTTTTTAATCAGCTTAGTTTGTTCTGCGGTTGGTTTCGGCATCTTTAATCTCCTTTCTCTTCTGTTTCTTCTACTATAAATGGTGCCTCAAGGCTGTCAAGTGAGAGGACAGGGGGGTTGAGGATTACCAAAGTAGAGTGGCTTGAGTCTTCAGGGTCAACCTGAAAGTTCATTTCTGTAAGTAATGGTACAATGTCACTCTGTTCCATTAATGATTTTTGGAGCGCCATCATAAGGGCCCCCATTGCTTGGTTGCTTAGCTTCATAATCTAATCTCCTTTTATAAGTCTATGGCTATCTGTGTCAAAGTGTTGAGTTGAGAACTCAAATAATTCGGTGTCTTCTAGAGCTGTCATTTGGTGTCGTAGGCCGCGGTAAATATGAAAATTGTCTCCGGCCGTGAGGATCGCTTCCTCGGCGCCTGCTCTGTCATCCGACTCAGAGTATTTCACCAGGATCTTTCCGGATTGTATGTAGAAAACCTCATCTTTAAGAACATGGTAGTGCCACGAACAACTCTTTCCTTTAACAAAGTATAACAGCTTTCCGCAATATTCTTCACAATTTACAATCCATTTTTCAAAACCCCAACCTTTGGAAACAAATTTAATTGGCAAGGAAGTAGTATCCACTTATTTGGTCTCCGTCGCCTGAATGTGTGCATAGTCGGCGGCGTACATCATTTCCGCCAATCCTTTAAAGTCTACGGTAGGTTCCCAGTTAAGCATTTTTTTTGCTTTTGCGGGATCGCCCAACAAATAAGGGACTTCATGCGGACGGTATAATCTCGCATCTGTTCTGACATATTGGTCAGTGTCTCCTAAGCCAGCATATTCAAACACATATTCTAAAAATTCTTTGACCGTATAACTCTTTCCGGTTGCTATAACAAAATCGTCAGGCTTTTCCTGTTGTAGCATGAGCCACATAGCCTCGACATAGTCGCCGGCATAGCCCCAGTCTCTCTTGGCAGTTAAATTTCCTAGATACAGTTTATCTTGGAGACCGAGCTTAATCCGGGCAGCAGCCATTGTAATCTTGCGAGTTACGAACGTTTCGCCGCGGCGGGGGGACTCATGGTTGAAAAGTATCCCGCTTGAAGCATGCAGATTATAGCTTTCTCGGTAATTTCTAATAAGATTGTGTGCAAAGACTTTAGCGCAAGCATATGGGGAAGCCGGGCACAAGGCCGTTTCTTCGTTAAATGGGAGGATCGGATTATCGCCGTACATCTCGGATGAGCTAGCTTGGTAGAACTTTGCTTCGGGACATACTGAACGGTATGCCTCCAAGAGTCTCAGGGTTCCCATGGCTATGCTGTCTACGGTTTCTTCAGGAACGTCAAATGACACTCGAACGTGCGACTGGGCTGCGAGATTATATATCTCATCTGGATAATACTTCGTCAGCAGCCTCCAGAAACAGCCGGCATCATGTAGGCTTCCATATTCAAGAGTGAAATTGATATGAGCGAATATAGAGTCTATTCTTGTAGTTGATATTAAAGAGGTTCTTCGTTTGACCCCCACTACTTTATATCCCTTATCAAGAAGTAGTTCTGCTAGATAAGATCCGTCTTGTCCGGTGACACCGGTTATTAATGCTGTTTTCATGCGCCTTTTTCCTTTTGATACCAGTTATAGGTTTTTTCTATTCCTTCTGCGAAGGTAGTAAACTGATATTTACCAATCACTTTTAGTAATTCATTATTGGAACCATCCTTACGATACTGTCCATCTAGTTCTTTATTATAACGAATATTAATATGAATGTTTAGTTGAGAAATCAATATTTTTGCCATCTCATCAATACTTAAGTTTTCTCCAGGAGATATTATCAAAGGATCCGGACCGTGATGACTTTCTAACAGAAGTGGAATTATTTCGCATAGGTCGTCTACATACATCTGTTGTCGTAGCGATTTGCCGGTGCCCCACAACTCTAAGGTATCACCGTCATTAAGTTTGGAGAGTTTACTAATCAAAGCCGGCACGAAATGTGCACCATCGTCGTCGAAGTGATCTCCCGGACCATAGATATTGGATGGACTAAAGGTGCTATAATTCAATCCGTATTGTTTGCGATAAGCCAGCACCAAGGCATGCAATAAACGTTTCGAATATCCATATGAAAAGTTTGTCTCTGCGGGTGGGCCACTAAATATATCTTTCTCGGTGAAGGGGTATTCTGCCACTACGTCTGGGAATGCACAGGTGCTCAGGGCTGCCAGCAGCCTTGGAACTTTGGCTTCATAGGCTCCTCTAATAACGTTAAGGTTCATAAGAACATTTTGCTCGAAGTACTCTACTTGATGATTCGTATTGTCTTTGATACCTCCTACGCGCGCGGCGAGATGTACAACGGCATCGGGCTTATATTTCTTATACATAGCCTTTACTGCTGTAGGGTCTAACAGGTTGTAGTCTTGTGATGAGATATATGCCCAGCTCGGCTTTATTCTCTTAAGGCACGCGCCAACGAAACCCGAACCGCCGGTGACTAATATAGTCATATAGTTTACTGCACAATCTTAAGCCTATTATCAGAAGGCTTCTTACTGCTGACATGTTCCGTACCAGAATATTGAGTATATCCTTCAGTGTCCCCGGCTAAGGGCTCGACCAAGTCCCCGGCCGTGGTGACGACCGCTGCTGCTTGACGAACTTCGTAGCCCGAATGTTCTGCCTCTTGGAGGGCGCGCCAGTTAGCTAGTTGGGCTTCATCTTCTTCCTTCTGTTTTTTATATTTCCCTATAAACTCTTTTCTTTCCGGATCTGTCATCGTTTTTAAAAACGATGTTATCATCTGTTTTTCGATCTCATACCGGACTGTATTTAGCTCGGCTGACGGAGGCTCGCCTAGAAACGCCGCCTTAATGAAGTTCACAATCATCGACTGGTTACGGCCGATAATATCCATCATGCTTTGCACCATGTGGCTGAAACCCCATCGCCAGGAATAGTCTAGGATACCAGGCATTAATTTTCGCTGCTTCAAAAAATTCTCAGGTGAATTCATCATTCGGTTAAAAGAAATAGCGTTTTGTATTTTATCTTTCCATTCAAAAAGCTGTTCCTCAGTGTGGTCTGTCGTATAAAGCGGGGCCTTGCCGTCCGTTAGCCAATAACCATCATCAATTGGGCCGTAGCCCTCAATTGGTGTTTTGGCTTCTTTCATTAACGTATACAATTCAGTACCCGGGTATGCCTGGGCCACGCCAATATCATCATAATACATATAATACATATCCTGTAGCTCTTGTACAAAGTCTATTGTCTGATCGATGGTCTGGTCATCTTCTCCTGGGAGACCTACTATCAGAAAGGCAGTTGCCTTGATTTTAGTCTCCGAAAAAAGTTTTAAGCCGTGACGTACGGACTTTTGTGTGAGGCCCTTCTTCATCTGCTTTAGCACCGTAGGCGCGCCGGATTCTAGCCCAAATAAAACATGAATGAAGCCGGCTTCTTTCATCAGCATTACCACTTTTCGGGAAATTGGCCGGAAGCGAGCGCTGCAGATTAACTTTACCTTGACCCCACGTCTAATAATCTCTTCGCAGAACTCTATAGTTCTTTCTTTTATAATCATAAAAGCATCATCATGAAACCAAATAGTGTCTATAGTGGGGTGATTGTTCTTTATAAACTCTATCTCATCTACAATATTTTTGGCGGAGCGGCATCGAACCTTCCGGCGAGATACCGAGTCTAAAACACAAAAATTACATTTATAAGGGCAGCCGCGGCTGGTAAGCATTGTGGCGATTTGCTGGCCCGGATTAAGAAACTCGGAGTGCTTTGGAAATGGCAACATATCGAGATTATCTATGAGTTCGCGGGGGGGCGTTATAATTGTATTTTCGCCATCATTGTATGCAATGCCATTAACATCAGCAATCGATTCTCCCTTAGACCATCGGGCGGCCAACTCTCCCAGTGTTATTTCTCCCTCTCCTATAACACAAACGACGCCGGGATAACGCTCAGCTAATTGCTTGTATGTAACACTAACATGCATTCCGCCGATAACAACATGAATATGGGGGTATTTTTCTTGCATAAACTCAATCATTCTGAAGGCGCCAATGCGGCTGTGCGTTATCAATGAAATTCCTACCACATCGGGTTTAAACTCCTCGATTTCCTTCTCCACAATTTTCAAGCATTCCGGGATTGCGGTCTTATTCAGATACTCTGTTCGAACTTCATAGCCCAGGTCCAGGCCCTCTAAATAAGAACTTAAGTAAGCAAGTCCCAGCGGATAATGTGCATTCACCGAATCATAATCCCACTTGTTCTCCTCTCGGTGGCGGCCGTCGATTGAAGCATATGTTAATAATATTTTCATTTTTTATTCTTTCTTTGTTTCTTTATTTTCGGCCTTACAGCCACACTTTAGTTCGTAATCGGATATCGCTGCTTTGATCGCCTCTTCGGCAAGAACAGAACAATGAATCTTAACAGGAGGCAAACTAAGCTCTTCCACAATATCAGTGTTATTGATTTGTCCGGCTTCGCTCAATGTTTTACCTTTGACCCATTCGGTGGCCAGGGATGACGCGGCGATGGCCGATCCACACCCAAAGGTTTTAAATCTAGCTTCAACAATGTGTTCTTCTTCAACGCGAATTTGTAATTTCATTACATCTCCACACTCGGGCGCGCCCACAATGCCGGTACCCACACTATCATCGTCCTTGTCAAGGGAACCCATATTCCGAGGATTATCAAAATGATCTAAAACTTTTTTTGTATAAGCCATACTTTTCTCCTATGAAAATGAGGAACCACACCCGCAGGTTGTATTAGCCTTGGGATTGTTAAAAACAAAACCCTCTTTCTGCAGTGTCGATACAAAATCAACTACCGTATCCGTTAAAATCTCGGCGCTATAAGGATCTACATATATGATAACACTTTCATATTGAACTTTCAAGTCTTCCTCGTCGATTTCGTCCTCTACCACCAAAGCATATGACATCCCTGAGCATCCTCCGCCCTGCACGGCGACGCGGATTATTTCATCTGCTTCGAGTACTGTTTCTAGTCTTTTTATTGCTTTGTCTGTGAAAGATATCATTTCCGCTTCTCTTCTACTATATATTACCAAATAAACCTATTTCTATAGTATTCTACAATTTCTATAATTTCCGTATCAAAGTGTTTTTGGGGCGCCCAGCCTAATGATCTTAGTTTATCATCATTGAGGGCATATCTAATATCTTGACCCACTCTATTATATGAGAAGTCTACACTGTCCTCTAATAAGACATTAGCTTGACCAGTATATTCTTTTAAGATTTTTTCTACAGTTGCTTTATTAGTTTGCTCAAAGCCTCCAGCGACGTTGTAAATTTCATTTTGTGTGCCAGAATCTATTATAGCCATAACAGCCGCGGCGGTATCATCTGCGTGAAGCCAATTCCTGACCGGCGTTCCTTGGTTGTGAAGCTTAATTTTAAGCCCTCTTTGAAGATTTTTAACTGATAGTGGTACTAGCTTTTCTGGGTATTGGCCAACCCCATAGTTGTTGGTGGGGCGTAATATAATATACTTAAGATCATAGGTCCTGGCCCAGGCGAGGACCAACATGTCTGCAGCAGCTTTGGCCGCGGAGTAGGGATTACTCGGCTTGAGGAGGTCGCTTTCAGTGTGTTCCCCCACTTCGATATCCCCATACACCTCATCCGTGCTAAAATGGAAGAATATCGGTCGTGGTGTAACGTTAGTTGGCTTATGTCGTATAAGCTCAAGCAGGTTCTTAACGCCCAGTATGTTGCTCGACATAAACTCCTCGCTCTTCACAATGCTGTTCCCCACATGTGACTCGGCCGCTGTGTTGATGACATAATCGCAGTCATACAAGTGGGATAGGTCGTTGATATCTGCCTTCTCGAATTTAAAATTACTATACTTCTCGAACTCCGTTAATAAACTAGTGTTCGCTACGTAGGTGCACTTATCAACTCCGTATACGCGCCAGCCTCGGTCTAGACACTTACGAGTAACATATGAGCCAATAAAACCCAAACATCCCGTGACATATACTATTTTCATTTATAAGTTCTCGAAAAATTCCAGCGCTGTCTTCTTGATATATTCCATCTTTTCTTCAGTGATACCGGCGTAGGTGCCTAAAAACATTGAGTTTGTGGTAACCAGATGGGCAACCGGGAACATCTTTGGTAGATCTCCATACTGTGCTGCCAGATGCTGATATCCAGGGTGGTATAAAATATTGCCAGAGAAATAGGATCGAGTTTGAATCATAGCCTCTTCAAAATGTTCTACAAATTCTTGCCGCGTGAAGGGGGCTCCGGGCTTAATTGTCAGAAGATATGCGAACCATGAAGGGTCAGACTTTGCAGTAGCTTCTGGCAAATGAAGGTACTTCTCAAAAGGAGCAAATATCTCCGTAAGTGCAGCGAAGTTCTTTCGGCGTGCCTCGTGGAGTTCATCTAGTTTTTTAATTTGCTCTAAGCCCATCGCGCCCTGCAGGTCTAGTGGTTTTATATTATAGCCAATCTCATCAAATACATACCTGTGGTCGTACGTCGCATGAGGAAGGCCCGGTAACCAATTCTGGAATCGATTGCCGCAGGCTGTCCCTGCCGTCACGTTCCCTGGCTTGTTTGAATTGCAGAAACAAGCTCTGCCCCAGTCTCTAAATGAAGCTACAATATTTCTCATCCTTGCAGTTTTTGTAGCAACATAGCCGCCCTCACCAAGAGTCATGTGGTGCGCGGGGAAAAAAGAGCACGTTGACAAGTGGCCGAAGGAGCCCAACAGTTTTCCATCGTAGGTTGAACCCAAAGCATCGCACGTGTCCTCCATAAAAATTAAATCATACTTATCGACTAGACCCATTAAGCGGTCCATATCTGGTGGGTTACCCAGCACATGGGCAAAGATGATACCCCGGATAGTGGGATCGTTTTCTAGCGCCTTCTCGACCGCATCCAGGTCAGGGTTCAGATCGGGCAGTGAAACATCAACGAACACAGGCTGAAGGCCTGTCTGAATAATAGGATTAATGGTTGTGGGAAAGCACACGATTGGGGTGATGACTTTGTCACCCGGATTTAATCTCAACTTTGCTTTCATTTTCTGAGATGTGAAGGCCGAAACCATTAGTAAATTAGCAGAACTTCCTGAATTTGTTAGTACTCCGTCTTTTGTTCCCATATGCTTGGAGAATTCTGTTTCAAACTCGCGACACTTTTTGCCGTAGATGAGCCAGCCGTCTAATAGTGTATCAACAGCGGCGATATATTCCTCAGCCGTGAAGACTGGTCCGGAGTATGCTACCCAGTCCTCTCCGGGTGTCCAAGACTCTTTAGATTGCTTGTTGTCAATATACTCTCTGATTGAGTCTAAAATCTTTTTCTTTGCTAAAATATTATCTATTTCCACTATAAACCTCTCTTATTCCTTCTTCCATGCCCAAGAATTCCAGACCAAGTTCATATAAACGCGTGGAGTCTCCAGTATAAGTGGGCGCTGGCGTGTTTGGGTCTTCTATTATTATGGGCACTTCTGAACTTACAGTATAACAGATTAAGTTTGCTATGTCTAGGAGAGATAATTTATTTTTATAACACAGGTTTATATCTGAATATCCGCATACCGTACCGTCGTCGTTATTGTCGATAACATATTCTACCACTTTTAGGACATCTCCAACATACATAAAATCCATTTCTCTATTCTGGTGAATTTTGATGGGCTTGTTGGCAGCTAGACGTCGCAAGGAGTTCATCACAAATCTAGTTTCTTTTTCTTCCGATCCAAAGCAGCCAAACAGCCGTAAATTAATAATATTTCTTTTGCTCTTTCTGGCTTCTCTTGTCATTAGGTTTTTTGCGAGTCCATAATAATTTGCTGGGATGTGGTCGGTGACTTGTTCTTCAGACGCATTTACTACGTCTTTTGTGTGATCAAATTCAGCGCCTGAACCGAAGTAAATCATAAGTCCATATTGCTGCGAGCACTGGGTTAGGTTTTGGAACATTAATAAATTGGCGATACAGTCAGCCATCGTGTTTCCATATTGAACAGCTGTATGGATCACTACTTCTATCTTGTTACGTGCGAAGAAGTTTTTTACCACATGAGGGTCCAACAAATTTAGAGCCTGTCGTGTCCCCGGGAAAACAGTGACTCCCTTCTTGGCCGAAAAATGTTTTACCATTTCTTTCCCCAAAAATCCATTGGCGCCGGTTACTAGTATGTTCACAATTTTCTCTTCAGATTAATATATCGAGGAGCGCCATCATTTATGAACTCGTCGAAGAGGTCTTCGAGAGACTGAAGGTCCTCAGGGTGGGATGTGTTTATATTATCGAATACCGACATAACCCTTTTATCGTCGTGGGCCCAGTGGGAAAATCCCAAATAGCCATAATCATCGTTTCGGCCGCCGCCGACGAGCTTCACAGGTATGGACTCATGGTCAACATAATTTCGTATAAATTCAAACGGCCGATATAAGAGGAACGGTGTAATTGAATACACTACCGGGATGGCGCCCTCCATAGCAAAGCCGGCAGCCATACCCATCATTAATTGTTCAGAGGACCCCACGTTACAAAATCTTTCCGGGAACTCTTTTGCTATCTCATCCCATAGTCCATATCCCAAGTCAGCTGTCAACACTACAATTTGTTTATTTGACCTCATCTCGGTTTGTAATAATTTGGCGAACGCTTTCCTCACGATAGTTCCTCACAACCCTTCACATAATCTTCATCATCCATTACATGATAATGGGCGTTAAGCCCCCGTAGAAATGAAAACTGTTCTACTGATGTATCCACAATGTTTATTCGAGGAAGGAACGAAGTTAGTCTATCTTTCAAGTATTCAACGTCTACCTCTTCATAGGCCGCGAAGCCATTGACATTAACATATACTTCTAAGTTATTTATTTTATGGGTGTGGATAAACCTGAGAGCTTCCCAGATCGAACCTTCTGCACACTCTCCATCACTTATCATGCAATGTACTCGTTTAGCGGGGCTGGCCATGGCGCGGCCGACGGCGACTGTTAGGCCCATGCCCAAGCTCCCAGTGGAACAATATAGCTTGTTTGCTTCGTCGCGGTGAGGGTGGCCTCCGTGTTTTTTAAATAACATATCGGCGTCTATACCATAATACTTTTCTATTACAGCATACAAAGCAATTGCACAGTGACCAGCAGACAAGATAAAGATGTCTTTCTCTTTGTCCATCTTTTGGAATATGTCATCAAGTAACCCTAGGCTTGAAAAGTAGGACCCTAAGTGGGAGAGCCTGTTTTCATAGCATATATCAAGCACTCGTCTTTTTAATTTTAAGTCTGCCATTTGTGTCGCCAATAGTCTTGTATCATTTTATCATAATTTGGGGATTCATTAATCACTTTCCACGTAGCCTGTTCTTCATGCCATCTATAGTGGAAGCCGCACCAATTAGGCGCTGGGATGATCATGATGCCTTTATCTATCAAATTACAGTACATATCATAATCTGCGGCGCCTCCGTATAAGGCGGGCTGCGCATCAAGGAGGCCTTCCCTGTAGAGGGATGTGTTGTATATGACCGTCGGCGTATTAACCGGGCACTTTTGTAGACAGAGCGCCTTAAATTCACTAGGGGACTTATATTCGTGTTTGATAGTCTCTTGCATTCCTCTTATTGGGCTCTGTAAGGCTAAAAACTGTTCTGGTCTTCGCATAATAATACTCATACAGTTGGAAATAAAGTCTGGCTCTAGAAAATCATCAGCTCCCATTACAAGAACATAGTCGCCCGTCATCAGTCGGAACCCTTCTTGGCGCGCTTCGTCCCAACAGTGTGGGTATATGTTTTTTGCCGATGAAATAATGATGTTATATTCTTCTTGGAGTGCTTTAGCAATTTCAAGTGATCGATCGGTGCTCTCATTATCGACAAATATGACCTCGATATTTTCATAATCCTGCGTGGCTGCGGTTTTAATGCTTTGTTCAATCCACTTTTCCGCGTTATAACATGGTATAACAATGCTAACTTTTTGATCCATTTGTTATAAGGCCCTCATTTGTTCTACGCGATGAACGTAGGTGTGTTCTTTTAAGAGCAGATTTCGATAATACTCTTTTTGCTCTGTTAACTTTTTTGTATCATCTATTAAGTTCATTATCTGTTCGACCATTTGTTCGGGACTATCGTACAATAGTAAATCCGGAAACAATCGATTAACTTGTCCTATATTATCACAGACAAGTGCACCAGTCAACCCCAGCGATTTAAAGGTTCTTTCATTTGAGTCTAAGCCCAAGACTCTCTGGTATTCGTCATGTATGTTTATAGCTACCTTACTATTATAAAGGACTGCGGCCTCTTTTTCAACCGAAATGTTCTTATTGATAAAGATACCGCATTTTAAGTTAGTTTTTGATAAAGCTCGAAAGTGTTCGACCATTATACGTCTCTTTTCATCGAAGCCGTTATTCGCCCAGCCGCCGACATAACAGAGATCAAATGCGGGAGACGTAGCAGCACGAGCGAGGGCCTTATTGTACGATAGATGGTCGAAAGCTAGCGGAATCGTATGGATATCCTTCCATCCTTTATAATATTCATGTCGTGAAACTTCGGTTTGATCTACCCATGTCCATGTCTTTACTTGATCCGAATTATTAAGAATGTTTCTTACCTCGTCATATTCGGACAAAAAGGATACAAAATTGTTGTGCGACCCCCAAGGCAGAGGAAATGTAGTTGGCTGACTAAAACAATAAGTCTGTGAAGAATTGGCTATTATTTTTCGGACTTTGTCGAAATGGCGCTGGTAGGCGGCGCGCTGAGCAGCTGGGTTTACTTGCATTCTTTGCCCGCCGGAGATGATTGTCCACGGTTCGACTTTGACTCGGGCGCCGTCGCGGGGCCCCGACATACCACACGCCAAAAGGCCCAGATCTGTATCGGTCGTCATAATTTCATATTCAATGGGAAGGTTTTCAATGGTATGGAGATCTTGATAATAACGTACCTCATATCCTATATGTTCCCAGGCAGCTGCAAAGCCTTCATAAATTGGTCTTCCGGCGTGTTGTGGGATTTTTTTAATATAGATTATCACTTTTTATTGATCTCCTCTATTACTTTCGCCATCCGCACGTGAGATTCGTGGTGGCTCATAAACCTATCATAACCCCTTATCGTTATCGCCTTAAGGGCAGCCGGGTTCTCCAGCAAATACTTTGACTTTTGAAACATTTCTTTAGGGCCATTGAAAGTGATGATCTCTTTATTAACTGTGTATGCTTCGTCGATCCCGGGTGTGTCCTCTGTTAACAAGAGGGTCTGCGCGGCAGGGACCTCAAATATGCGACCCTTCATCTGCCTCGTGGGGATGGGCCCATTATAATTTTTACTAAAACTTATTCCTATTTTTGCCGCAGCCAAGGCTCGGAGCATCTCTTTGTGGCCTAGGCCATGGAGGTATTCTACTTTGATCCCGTTGTCAATTAAGTAGTTGATGCAGCGACGGCGGTCGTCGTTCAGTTGGCCACAAAAGACGATATCATATTCTTTGTTCACTTCCTCTCTTGGATAATAGTTTTTGTTGGAGTGCCACATGCCCAGTATAATGTTTTCATACTTTGCTTCGTTCTTAAATTTTTCTATATAGAGCGGTTCGGGAGTGGAGCAAACTGTGAAAAGGTGACACACCTGTTTTGAAAAGTTCTCGAAGCGCCAGGCATCATCACAAAACCAATTGAAAGTCTTTACAAGCCCTTTTGCATTATAGTCTTCTAACTCTTCCCAAGGTTCATATGTGGTCAGGGTCCTGTCGTTTGTTAAGCAACAAAAAATCAACTCAGGCTTGAATGTGTCGACGGTCTTTCGGAAGTCTTTTATCTCTGTGGCCGTGGTGTCATAAAACTCCATATCATGACCTAGGTCTTGGAGTGGTTCGTAAAAATTCCACACAGTTCCATCAACCCAGGTTTCCTTACCGTTTGATAAGGTTCTGTTAGCAACAAATAAAATTTTCATTCTTCTAAGTGTCCCAATATTAGCTCTAGAATTTCACCTCTGAGGGATCTCATGTGTTCTATTAGGTCTGTTCCCTTTAAAGAGAACCACTCCTCTCTTGCTGCGCCGATGTTTTGACTAGTAATGGTAGACATCCCCATCATTCGCGCTTCGACCACTATTCGCGACAGCGTTTCCGGAGTAAGTGGAAAAAAAACTAACTTCTTGTTCTTTCCAAGGGCTGTCAAAAAATGTCTGTACTCTGCTCCTGGAATTAACTCATACGCAAGCTCTTTGGAGGTACAATATTTAACAGCACCAGCGGTGTTTTTGTGCCAATTATCGGTCATCATAATCGAACATTTGTCGGCTTTGGGAGTCGCGGCGAGTGTTGCGAGAAAATCTAAAATCTCCTCGGACCACAAATTTCCACCCACATTCGTTATATTATCAAGCCTTAAATTCTTTCTTACAATTTCCTCATGAAAAAGGCTTTGACAAATAACCATTTTCGCATTTTTATAGAAATCTCGATTTATAATCTCTTCCGGTGGAGCCTGGAAGTTTTCAAAATCGGCAGGATTACGACTTTTCAAATATTTGTGATCATGTTCATAAATAATATAGCGTACGGCCGCTAGTGCGGATCGGGAGGCCTCTGGGAGGCCGACAAAGTTGCCTACTATAAATTTACTGTTGCGATGCTCACGTATAAACCCGGGTGTTGCCCCATTCGAATTAATTCTATTTACCTTGTGGCCTGATTTTTCTAATAGTTCTATTAGATTCTTGTTATTGAGTTCTCCACCACCGGGTACTTGGTGTGCAAAGAAATCAGCAATAAATATAAGCGGGTTATTCTTGTTCATGAACATCAAGGTCGGCGAGCCACGCGTCGATGTCCATGTCTGGTTCCTGGTCTGGCAAACATCTCATGATGTTGTCTACCAGTCCCTGTGCATATGCCTCTTCGGTAAAAGTTTTCAGCACATATTTACGAAGAACATCGGCCTGCTGCCTAAAGTGTTTCTCTTTTGTAAGAATCTCTCGGATGGCTCTTTTGTAAGAGGCCTCGCGAGCGAATGCCCACATAGAGTCGGCTTGGATGACTCCTTCCCACACTGCTTCGGGCTGGACGTTTTTCAAATCATAGTCCACCTTGCTTACGAGGGGCACTCGTTTTCCTTTTTTGTTGGGCTTGCAAATGAAATCTAGTTGCCCACCCCACGTAATAGTAACAATGGGCAACCCATAAGAAGCTGCCTCCAGAAGAGGAATCCCAAACCCTTCCCCGTGTGCAATATTGATAATAGCTTTCATCGTAGGGTGTGTATATAACCAAGCAAGATGGTTTACAGTAAGATCTCCGTGCAAAAAATGAATCTTACATTTGCGTTCTCCGAGCTGACTCAGGATTTGCTGAAGACGGCCGTGAGTTATCTCTCTATCGAGAACTGTATCCGCCATCGTGTTTGTTTTGATTACTAGGCCAACTTCGGGGTCGTCCCTAAATTCCTCTACAAACCACTTAATGGTATTAATAAAGTTTTTACGCGGGCTCCATTGAGAAAATAACAAATAATTCTTTGTGGTATCAAGGGTAACATTAAGGGGGTGGGCTTCTACTGGGCGAACTGGGTAATCGATATGCTCAACCGGGACGATAATCTTGTACGCACCGGGGACGGTCTCACCGGAGGGGGTCTGTCCGTCATAGGCTGTGTTGACCATCACGGCTTTAGAATGTTCTGATATGGTGAGGACCTGGTTTACCACCTCATTACACTTCTGGATCCACTGAGGCGCAATTTTTGTCGTCTCAATTCCGGAAGTATACCCAATGTTCACTGGGGCGATCTTCTCGAATTCATTGGGGATTGTAATCTGTAGCGAAACATCAAATTGTGGCTGGCCGCCGGCTTGTTGTACATAAGCGGCCGTTTTGATTAACAGTGCCGAGAGCCATTGACGCTCTTCTGTGTTTTCCGAAATCTGCCCTGTGCGGCCCCATCCGGTATTAACTACATAAATCTCAAATTTATCTTCATGTGCTCGAAGGGCCCGAAGGCAAAATCTAGATTGTTCCCCATAGCCTGATCGGGACATCGCTGGGCCCCTTACTAATATTCGTTTTTTCATTTTACAAAGTCCTCATTTCATACGACTGATATCCGGAACGAGTGTCCCACGAGCCCTTGGTTTCATATATTTCAGTCAATAGGTCATCCCACCTCTGAACAAAGTCTTCGAAGTTAAATTCTTTAAGGGCGTGCTCTCGACCTGCGGCGCCTAGCTTTGCTCGTTCTTCGGCGCCCATCTCATACATTTTAGTAAGTGCTGAAACAAAATCTTCTTTGCCTATGCGATCTTCATAAATATAGGGCACCTGCTGAGACCCGATGATTGCTTTAGCATTGGGTTCTATACCAACGCCGAAGAATTTCTCACCATCGGTAACCTGAAACTGTAGACCCCCTGTCATGGTTACTACGATAGGGGTACCGCAGTATAGGGACTCTAGGGTAGCTAACCCAAATCCTTCAGCATCAGAGATATTAACAGTGACGTCTACGGCATTATAAATGGCAGCGAGATCGTGTGAAGATACCTTTTCTTGAGAAAATAAAACTTGGCCGTTGGTCAGACCCAGTTCGTGTATGATTGCTTCCAGGTCTTGTCCGTGAACGTCTTTAATGTCCGTATGCATAATTAGAGTAGCGTTGTCGTGACCAACTTTATCTAAAAACTCTTTAAACCAAAAAATTAAGGTGCCCGATTGCTTACGGCGCGCGTTGCGATTATTCCAAAAACAAACAAACTTATCTTTAAGATTGCGCTCTGTACGATATGCCTCTATAGATTCGGGCGCGCCGGGCTTAAAAATATCGGCGTCTACAGCGTGAGGAATATAACTAGAGTCTACTTCTGGGGCCACATTCTGAACTACGTCGTGTGTGAGCTTAGAAATGCAAGCCACGTGGTCGTTCGATTTATACCATGGGGCATTGAATTTAGGATAGGGGTAGTTGTCCCAGACATGGTAATAGACCATGGGTACATGCGCACGGATCTCGTTTTCAATTTCCCACAACCACCCATAAAATCTGGGGTCAGTCATAAACCAGAGCATATCGGGCTTCTGTTGGTGTATCATTGCTCGCACCATGTCTGGGGTGCCATAGCCATCGACAGGCCAGATTATCCACTGCTCTCCCCACTCTTCAGTTTTTTGGGGATTGTGGTTATCGTGCTTAATGGCGCCCCCAAAAGAAACAAATTCATATTTTCCAGTTTTCAACATCGCTTCTATAACATAGCGTGTTTGTGTTCCCACCCCAGAAGGTGAAAGAGGGTGGTCACTGATCGTAAAGATCTTGATTTTATCAGACATATTAATTCCTTATTGGCAATGTTCAGTATTAAGCAACTTACAAGGATAGGGCTTATGGCAGTTCAGCCTGTTCTTGATGCTAAATCTTTTAGTGATATTATAGATTGCTTGATAGAGAAGTTTAAGAGCGTTTTCCGTTTTCTTTGGACCACTCGTTACTCTAAATATCTCCACACGGTCTTTTTTAGCTGTTCTTTTTAACAACGCAAAGTGAGTTTCCACACTATTTGGGTCGATTTTATGCTTCTGACAGAAGAAATGCTTGTATAAAGTAAGCTGGTAAGTTACTAATTTCTCAGCCTTTTTACGGGAATCCCATCCCCAGGAGCACGTTTTCCAGTCAAATAGGTGATATATGTCGCCTACCTTTACGACCGCATCTACAAATCCCTTAAAGTTAATATTGAAGTCCTCAATTGGTACATAGAGCATCTCTTCCGAAGAAAACACTTCATAGTCACCGAAGTAGTCTTCTAGAGCATCTTCAACCTCTGCTAGGATGGCTGGGCCCGCCGTGCGCATGGCTTCAACATTTGCTCCATTTACCTCGATATTTTTTTCCATCAATTGCTGCAGCTTCTTTTCAAAGCCGATCTGGAACACTTCGGCTTCATCGATGTTTTCTTTTAGTAATTTCTTCTCGCAGACGTCATGGATAGCAGTTCCGAAGGCTGTGTATTCATTGCCCTCAAAGGGGGCAACCCTCTCGATCCATGCTTTCTTGTGATAGTGGGGGCACTGGGCCCAATCTTTTAGTTCAGAATATGATATGTGTTCACGCTTCGTCGTCATTAATTATTTCTTCAATCTTTCTATACAGAACTGGCGAAACATCTCTCACCATTCGTGGATTATCGAGATAATACTTCTCGAAACCGTTTGCAAAATACTCTTGAATAGAGGTGGCACCATAAGGTGATACAAATAGACCCATTGTCAAAGACAACAGAGTGGGATAACCAACTTCATTGGCAAGGAAATTATCAAATTTTTCGTTGTATTCAGTAAAGCCATACAAGCGAGGACTAATTTCATATCCTCGGGCGCTCAGTAGCGCCTTCAAGCGCTCCCGCTTTCCCTTAAACTCACTGATCAAGTTCTCAGTATATATAAACATACCATATTTGGATTCTAAAGAGTGGGCTACTTCGTGAACAAAGTTCTCAAGCATATCAAAATTAGTAGGCTCGTTCGCTGACATGTAAATTCCACCGTTAGAATAAAGAGCATTACGATCTTCTAGTTCTCTTGGGAAATCTCCTATGTATACCACATCGATGTTATGAAGCAGCCGGTGGGGCATTAAGTCCTCGACTTCTTGGCAGAATGAGGGGATGTCGGTGCCCTCATTCAACGGCGCCGTTACAAACACCGGGATATTATAAATATAATATTCCATTACTCTTTTATATGGCTTTCTATATCTACCATGGCTTGTTCATAGCCGCGCAGAAAGTTTTCCTCTGCAACAGCCATCAAGAATTCTGGGAATTCGGCGGCGAACACCTGGACGGCCATATCGACCGTGATGACTTCTTCGGCCTGCAGTCGTTCGCCAATATAAGTGACCACTAGTTCTTGTAATCCGGTAGTGGTGCCGACCGGTGCCTCTAAGTTGGGGTTTTCATTTTCCATTTTAATCTCACAAATTCTGAGCGGCGAAGGTTGCAACCTTTGATCTTTCACCCTTATTTAGGGTGACATGAGCTGCTAAGTTGAAAGTCTTAAACTTCTCGACTGCGTGTGTCAACCCATTAGATATGGCATCGATGTATACGTTGTCGATCTGTTCTACGTCTCCAGTTAGCACGATTTTAGTTCCTTCTCCTACTCTTGTTATTATAGTCTTTAATTCGTGAGTTGTCAAGTTTTGTGCCTCATCTATTATAATAAAGGCATTTGAGATTGAGCGACCACGAATGTAAGTCAATGCTTCTATCTCTATTGTACCCTTTTGCATATAGATGTCAAGAGTTATTTTATCATTTCCCATTAAAAATTGTAGGTTGTCCTGAATAGGCATTAGCCAGGGAGACATTTTCTCTTCCATTGTTCCTGGGAGGAAGCCGATGTCCTTTCCTAGAGGCTGTACGGGTCGGGAGACGATTACGCGAGAGTATTGCTGCTTAATTTCGTCGATGGTCTGATCGAGCCCGGCTGCGATGGCGCAAATCGTTTTACCGCTGCCGGCTTTGCCGATAACTGTGATCACCTCAATAGCCGGGTTCATCAGGGCATCGATAAGAAAAGACTGTTCCTTGTTTCGGGGCTTGATTCCCCACACTTTATTCTTTGCTGAATGAAGCTGTTGGAGCGGTGTGGCATGATTAACATACCTCGCCAAAGCGGTCTTTTTCTCGCTAGCGTTTGAGACAAGCATCAAATATTGATTGGGGTAGATATCCTCTCGACTTATATAAACAGGCTTCCTTTCATAAAACTGGTCAATTAACTGATCGTCGACCAGAATTTCAGCATACCCCGTAAAGATATTTTCACTTGTATCTACTATTTGATTATTCTGGAAGTCTTCAGAATCTAGGCCCACAGCATCAGCAATAACTCGCATATTGATGTCGCGGGAAACTAGAATGACTTTTCGGGTGCCTTCTCTCTGGGCTTTGAGAGCCGTCGCAATAATTAAATGATCAGGGATTTTGATGTCGAGGTCTGTTGGAAGATCTTCAGGCTGGATTCCAGAGGCGCTTATAGATTTTACAATCCCGAGACCCTTTCGAATTCGAACTCCTTTGTCTAGGGAGCCGGCA
>Ga0208299_1000851_pt1 | contig 25202 bp, 7 predicted proteins | sample 15_taG_FD_184089 | JGI IMG/M metagenome (GOLD analysis project Ga0208299, IMG submission 184089) | Marine viral communities from the Subarctic Pacific Ocean - 15_ETSP_OMZ_AT15312 metaG (SPAdes) (version 2) | ecosystem: Environmental > Aquatic > Marine > Oceanic | place: Pacific Ocean | collected...
CAAATACGACCAGAGAAGTAGCACAGAACGGTAGACGTGGCGCATTGATGATAACAATGGATTGTCGTCATCCTGACATATTTGATTTTGTTTCAATGAAGAAGGATAGAACAAAGGTTACAGGTGCTAATGTATCTGTAATGCTTCGTGATGACTTCATGGAAGCTGTCAAGAATGATGAGGATTATATCCTTAGATTTCCTTGTGATGCTGAAGTAAAACTTATCCCTAATAAATATAATAAAGGTTATCACAATCTTGAAACAGGTATTTATACTAAAAAGATCAAAGCAAAAGAGTTGTATGACTCTATTGTAGAGAATGCGCATGATAATGCAGAACCTGGACAGATGTTCATTGATAAACATTGGAATTATAGTCCTGATGGAGTATATCCTGAATATAAAGGAGTAACTACTAATCCGTGTGGTGAGATATTTATGCAACCTTATGATGCTTGTCGTCTCATGGCACTTAATTTACTTTCATTCGTTGATAATCCTTATACAAAGGATGCTGAAGTTGATTGGGTGAAATTATATGAAACTGCTTATGAACAACAAAGACTCGCTGATGACCTGGTCGATCTCGAACTTGAACACATATCTAGAATCCTTGCTAAAATACATTCCGATCCTGGGGAGAAGAGTGTCAAAGAAGCGGAAATAAAACTATGGGAGAACATCTTTGATGTTGCTTCTGCAGGTAGACGTACTGGATGTGGTTTTACTGCCTTAGGAGACACCCTAGCAGCCTTAGGAGTGAAGTATGACTCTTATGCTGGACAGGATTTTATTGATAAACTAATGGCAACCAAGATGGAAGCTGAATTAGATTGTTCAATTGATCTTGCTATCTTAAGAGGACACTTTAAAGGTTGGGATGATTCTCTAGAAGAGAATGGTAATGACTTCTACAATATGTTAGAAGCAGAATTTCCAGTACAAGTTGCAAGAATGTCTAAATATGGTAGACGTAATATTTCTTGGAACACAGTAGCTCCTACTGGTACAGTATCTTTAATGACACAGACCACTTCTGGACTGGAACCTTTGTTCATGCCTTATTACACTAGACGTGTAAAAGTTAATCCTGGAGAAGAGAATGTTAGAATTGATTTCACTGATGAGAATGGAGATAACTGGATGGAATATCCTATACTACATCCTCAATTCATTGAATGGTATAGACAACATATCTATGGTACTGCTTGGGATGCTCCATTTTGGTATGGAGAATATATGGATGTTAAAGAATCCCTTGTTCTATTGGATAAGGAGAGTTTAGATAAAACATTTGAAATATCTCCATGGTACGGAGCATGTGCTCCAGATATTGATTGGAAAAAGAGGATAGATGTACAAGCTATTATTCAAAAATATACTTCACATTCTATCAGTAGTACTATAAACCTTCCTAACAACGTGTCTAAAGAAGAAGTAGCAGATATCTATCTCTATGCTCATGAAGCAGGTCTTAAAGGCGTTACGATCTATCGAGATGGTTGTAGAACTGGTGTTCTTATCAATGATACTGTTAAAGAAGATGATATAGTACAACATGATGCTCCAAAGAGACCCAAAGAATTACCTTGTGATATTCATCATCTGGTAGTTAAAGGAGTTCCTTGGACAGTACTTGTAGGAAAACTTGGAGAAAAGCCTTATGAAATATTTGCTTTTCATCAAAATGGTATTCCTAAGAAAGAAAATAAAGGTACTATCTTAAAAAAGACAAGAGGTAAATATGATCTCATCACTGAGAATGATACTTATCCTGCTGTCTCTGGAAAAGCAGATGATGAACAGGAAGCTATTGCACGACTGGTATCAACATCTTTAAGACATGGTGCAAACATACAATATGTATCAGAACAACTCACTAAGACAAATGGTGATATTACTTCTTTTTCAAAAGCTCTCAGTAGAACTTTAAAGAAGTATGTTTCTGAAGATAAATTATTGGCTCGATCATCTTGTGATGATTGTGGGTCAGATCAATTGATCTATGAAGAAGGTTGTATGAAATGTAAAAATTGTGGTGGTTCAAAATGTGGATAGATGGCAGAGAAAAGTAGAAATTGGTCAGAGTATTTTTTATCAGACAGTGGTATAACTATTAAACATCCTACTAGAACAGTAACTTTAGTATCAGGAATGGATCCTTTTGATAGACTTCAAAAAAAGTTATATAGTAATACACTGAATATAGAAGTAGAAGGTATTGACAGTTCTATATATTCTTGGAAAATTACTACTCCTGTTTATATAAAAGATCAAGGTGAATTAAAGATGTTCAAAAGATGAGTGATGGTAAATTTACAATATATAGTGATGTTTGGGGAGGATTAGGTATAAAAAGTCATCTAATGACCTTATATCCTACTCCACATAAAATACCAATAAATTTAAAAAAAACTCTTGTATATAAAAAAGGAAAAGATGATCTAAAAATGTATAAGAGATGAAAATACCTATTTTTATCAGGTGGCCTTCTCAGGATGTACAAGATAATCCCTCTTTATATAGAGAAAGTCGTGTAAAAGAAAGTATTAAATACTTTACACAAGTAATGTTAATCGGCAAACATGCCAAACATTTTAAACGATAATTATGAAAGTTTATGAATATGTAATTACGCACACTCCTAAAGATAAGGAAGTACGTGCAGCTATTATTAAGAATACGACAACAGTCGCAGCAGCAACGGAACAAGAAGCAGTAATGAAAGCTGCTAGAGAGATTCCAACTGATTATGAAAATAAGTTAGATGAGGTGGACATACATGTCCGCTGTTTTTAAGGCGCAAGGATAAGGCCTTAAAAGATAAAGCAAGTGTAGGGGAATTTCTTGTAGATTCTCCTACCCCTTTATCAACAGGGCAACCTTTAAGTCGCACCTTTGGAACTTTTAACTATTTAGTTAATGACTCCACAGGAGTATCTAATTCCTATAGTGCAACAACTGTATAAAAGAAAAGAGAGCCTTTCGGGGCTCTCTTTTTTTAATTTAATTTGCTTCGATTACTTCTTTTTCTTCTTCTTCTCTTTCTCATCTCCAAAAAATTCTTCTATAAATGTTTCTTGATTTTCAAATCTAGATGGATTAAAGAATCCAGCAAAATTTAACACTTGATTAATAAGTGGCACATTCTTTATTGTATAATATCCCCAATCCGTGGTATCACTATAAGAATTCTCTCCTTTTAAAGCATCCCGAGTCTCATCAATGGTATTTGTAGCTATCTTCATAAGATCATCTATTAAACTCATAACAGGGAATGGATAATTTACAATATCAAGTACTGATTCAGGTGACCAGAAGAATGATAATTCAAGAGCTGTTCTTTTAGCTACTAAGAATACAGTTCTTGTAAACATATTATTCTCATCTCTATCATCCCAATCCAATCCTGCAGCTAAGAATGTTATAAATGCAAACAATGCTGTATACATTCTTACTTCAACCATAGCTCCTTTGAGTTTGTCCTCAATAAGTTCTGCAATATCATTTTCAGTAAACCCTCTATCAGCTAGATGAGGATTTTCTTTCATGAATTCAGCAAACTTTTCTGTAATATATTCAGGACTGGCCTCTCCTTTATAATAGGCTCCTAAAAAAGGTATAGATCTTACCATAAGATCTTTTGTACTCTTCAATGCAGGTATTAATCCATGCCCAGTAAATTGTCCTAAGAGTACTCTGAATCTACCTACTTCTAATGCTTCTAAAGTATTATCATATTTCCATTCCCCCCATCTGGACTGTACCAGTCCTGGCATCCATGATCTGAATTTCATTACCATCTTACCAAGAGCAGTAGCACTGAGTTGAGCCCTATGCTCCTCAGACACAGATCCTTTCACATTGAATGCAACCTTCCTTACTTTATTTCTAAACTTAGTATATTCAGTTCCTCTGAATAAAAAGATATCATCTCCGTTATACTTAACAGTTCCTTTACCATCTTTTATTTCCAAACTATCGAATACTGATTTACCTTCTGGGTATTGAGCCTGTGGTACAATATAACCACTATCATCAATTACATGACTTTTCATCATAGCTATAAGTATCTGATCATCTATATGGTCATCTCCTTTTCTATGAAAAACAAATGCATTTCTCCAAGTTAAATTTTGATTCCCCCAAGATGCAGATGTCAGTTCAGCCTCTTCATAAGCAAGATCTCTTGCACTGGGTCTGAACATTGATATAGCATAAGCAGTCTTTGTTTCATCATCATTCTGATCAGTTTCATTGAATTGAGCTTTAGCTTTCATTGTAGTAAGCTTAAATGCTTCCTGTAATTGCTTATCAGTGAACATTCTACCCTCTTTTCCTAATATACGTAAAGAAGCAGTAGCACCTAAATAAGATGCAGCCCCTAATATAGGATTAAGTGCAAGAGCTTTTAATGACAGATAATCATGTAATTTACCTAATAGTTTATTAGAAGAAACATTACCGAGTGATATATCGCCTTTAACGGACTTGCCATAAACAAGATAATCCATATAATCATCAAATAACTGAAGAGTACTTTGATCGACACCGATCCGAGTAGCCATTTTTCCAAGTAATCTACTCTTCATAAGTCTACCATGCTCATCTAAAAGAGTTTCAGACACATCTCCATTAGCAAGTATCTCTCGTAAAGTAAGAACATCGTCCTCTATCTTACGCATCTCTGAATATCTATGCACAGAATTAGCCATCATGATCATAGACTTTGTAAGGTCTATTGATTTAATACCTCTTCCTTTCTCAAATTCTTTAGCTTTTTCAGCTTTCTCTATAGCCTCTTCAAGTGCTTTTGCAAACTCAATGCTTTTTATACTTTTCCCCTCCGCTATAAATGCAGCAGTTAATTGAGTAGTAGCAAGTTCCTTGGCGGCAGCCTTTTCTTTTTTATCTAATGGGATAGATATTTCATCTGAATACAATAAAGGTATAGATTTAATTCTCTCACCTGTATCAGGATCAGTACGCCCTAAAAGTTCATCTTGTTCTCTTACTTGTAATGAGTGTCCAAATGATTGAAAGATATGAGAAACTCCATCTACAGCTCCTAATTCAAATAATCTTTCTACCATACTTTGTGAGACGTTAGCAATAAAATTTCTTTTTATCTTAGTCTCTGCACCAGTAAGTCTATCATATTTTTCATTAAGAGCTACATAAGTATCATAATATTCTTTAAGAACCTTGTTCTCTGGACTGGATATCATCTTACTGAAATCAGATCTATATGCTGCAGAGGGTTTGAACTTCATATATCTTGAAGTGACCCATGCACTTTTACTTACTGTAGGATCATTATATTTTACAAACTCCTTCTGTTTCTCTTTTATCTTCTTTTTAATTCTATTTTTAAATTGAATATTAGATTCCCCTGTTCGTTGATATAGACCAAAATATGTAACAGGATCAAAAGAAGGATCTGTAAAGATAGCATCATGCATCTCCTTCCCTCTTTCATATACAGCTAAATTAAATTCAGTATTAGCTTTAAACCAGGCAACGTCTTCTTTTTCTCTGGCAATCTTTATATCTTCATAGAATTTTTCATTTACTTCTCCGTTAAGATGTTTTGTCTTAGGATTAATAAGTTTATTAAATTCTGCTTGAACAGTAGACCCCTTTCTTGTAGCATCTGCTTTCAAAGCTTTATGCTTTTCTTTCATTAGATCAATATCTAAGAAAGTTTTTTCTTCAGCAACATCTCTAGATCTAGTAAATAGTTCAGTGAATCTTTGAAAAATAGGATTATCTACTTCAGCAATACCATATAGAAGTCTTCCAATAATACCAGGATTCTTTCCAGGTTGTTTAAAATCTATATCACCTCCAGCCTCTTCTTGAGCTCTATCAATGATCATAGTCTCCAGATCAGCTTTCATTTGTTCTAAAGAAGCAATAGTAGAAGTTACCTTAGATGTTTTAAAGATCTCCTTTACAAACTTATCCTGTCCCTTTTTTCCTTTTGTTTCAATCAAAGTAGTTAACTCCTCAAGAGAGTTAATACCTTCCATACCTCCTTCCTCAAGTGTTATAGCACCAAGTATCTCAAGATATAATTCAATATCCTGTTTATATTGCATAAGGTCCTTCGCTCCTAAATAAGCAGGAGACATTCTCTCTGTAACAACTTTCCTACTATTAATTGCAGTTAAAGTTTCTCCAGATTGTCTCATTACCTGAACAGCATCATTATGAAGAATCAATTCCTTTAATGCAGTATCTATTTTAAATATCTTACCTGCAAGGATCTTTCTGGCAGAATTATTAGAAGCTGCTCTTTGTTTAGCAAGTAAAGACTCTCGTCTTTTCTCTAACCTCACTATAACTCTATCTTTACTTCGATCTCCAGTGAGTTCTCCTGATAATGGTATCTGTTCTAAAGAAGGCTTAGAAAGTTTCTCAGAACGCATATAAACAGTTTTAATGGAATCTGCTGTAGTTGCTACAGTTCTTTTACCTTTTTTAATAAAGTTCTTATAATCAACTCCAATAGGTACAATACGACTCTCGGCAAAATCAGTAACTCCATAAGATGTTCTTAAAATTTCTTTATAGTTAGATGCCTGAATATTCCATCCAGTCATTTTATTTGCCATCTTATTTGCAGATGCTGGAGCCCAACCTTTTTTAATATGTTTATCTCCCATGAACATTGTTTTAAAGTCATAGGTAGCAGTACGGCCATCAGAATAAACTACTGTAAGGTCTAACGTACCAGCAAGGTCTTTAAATTTATCATGAACTATCTGCTCTGTTAAGATAACAGCTCTTTGATCTTCATTAATTGCTTTTTGATTCTCTTGGATCTCATCATAGATCAATTGAATACCATCAGAAATAGCATTGAATGTTTTAGTATTTATATCTGCCCATTTAGTAGTAATACCTGCAGATAATAAAGCTTCATTGACAGTATCTCTTATCTGTGCATCACTTTTACCTGATCCGATAAGTTTCTTCATCAACTCTTCTGCATACAAGTGAATAGTAGTTCCTATATCTGCTGCAGTAGTATCATCATTATTGAATATAAGCCCGATCTCCTTCTGATATTTTGCTACAAGATCACTGACTCGATGTGATACTGCAGTAAAGGATTCAGGTTCTATATAACCATCCTTTGTTTTTTGTGCAGTAACATTAACAAGTTTTTTAAGTATATCCAATTGTTTGGTATCTACTGCTCCCTCATCATATTCCAGAACAGCTTCTACCGAAGGTTCATAATTTCCATCATATGTTCCCTCATACCCACTACGGAATGTAGGGGTGTAAGAAATTAACCAGGAGTTAAGAGCTTTTTCCTTATCTCCTAATTTACTTAGCAGCTCTTTAAAGAGATTTGAATCCCTTCCATTCTCTGCTTCAACTTTTTTGATCTCACGGGTAGCCCCGTCTCTAAATACTGAACACGCCATTATGATTTACATCCTCCATCTTTGTCTTTTCTTACTTCTTCCTGCTGTGCTTTCTTTTTATTAGCTGCAGCAAATAATTCCTCTGCTTCATTTGATGGTACAAATCTTGTAGAAGAAACTAATTTACCTAAAGGGTTATCTTTCTTTGAAACATGATATCCTTTAAACATTTTAGTGTTTGATTGTACAGAACTAGGTATTAGTTGATATAATTTCTTATATTGTATATATCTATTGATCATTGATTGTAAAGAGATACGTTTTTCTCTTCCTCCCTCATCAATAGTAAGAAGCATTTTATTAGCTACTCCTTTATTCAAAGCTATCTCTGGAACTTCATGGAATATATTCACTCCAAGTTCTAAAGCTCGATCAACATTCTCTTGAGCTTTTTCACTCTTACCTACAAAACCAGCTTTTTTACCATACTTTTTGTACATAACAGCTCTCTTACCAGAATTACTTCTAGGTATAAGAGTATTATCACTATAATTCTCTATAATAAGATCCAATAATACTGTAAATTGTGCCATTTGTTTATGAAGATCAGATCTGTTCTGATACGCATCATGAGCATCATTCATCATTCTCATGAATTCTTCTGGAGGAGCTATCTGTGTAAATCCTCTAGGATGCTTTCTGATACCTGTTTGTAATAAGGCGGTCTTCATAAGATCAAATGCATACTTTCGTATAGCAGGATCATTATAATCAAATAACTCTCTCCAAGAATTTATATATGCTTCTAATTCAGAAGGATCAGTTGCTTGATCAAACATAAGGATGTACTCTCCATTGTTTTTTGTGAATACTGGTATAAGAGTATCAAGTAATAGATTGGAAGAAAGATCTCTTTCAGAATCTTTTAATAATTGAGTAGCTGCTGCAGTTGAAACATGTCCAGAATCATAGGTTCTAAATAATTCATTACTATTCTTTCCCATTGCAGGTACTGTAATAGATTCTCCTACAGAAGAAGTTGTTTCAAACGTAGGATAAGTTACCATATAAAGAATATAATCATTTATGATCTTCTCTGTGATCTTTATCTCTTCTTCCATTGACATTGCATTAGGATTCTGATCCATAAACTCTTTTAATTGAGTTCTGAGCATTCTCATATCACCTACTCCTTTATATTCTGGGAATAGTTCTCTATAGATCTCTGCAGTATCATCTATAACTTCTTTAAAAGGTTGTAGATAACTACCCTCTTCAAAGATATTTTCAAAGCCTTCTATAAAATTATCTTCTTTGACCTTATCAAATTTACTTTGACGTACAATATGTTGTGCAGTAGAACGTCCATTGGCCTTGGTATCATAGGTAGTAGCATTAATAGCTCCAGATAGACCCTGTCCCATTGCATTATACTTTAGGAATTCATTGAATACCTGCAATTGATATTCTTGAAAAGCTTTTCCTTTTTGATTACCAGGACGTAAATAATGTTCCAGGTCATATAAGGTAAGTTCATCAGGAGCAACTATCTCAACACCGTTGATACCACCATAGTTATCAAAGATTTCTACAGCAATCTCTCCCTTACTCTTATTCTTTCTATTGGCTACAAGTAACATATTGTTGTTAGATGCCTTGACCTCTTTCATATAATCAACTATAATAGGTTGATTGATAAAATACAGTGCATCCCGTAAAGGAACACCTGCACGTACAAGCATGAGAATAGTAGGTAGTGTATCTGTACCTGAATTGATATCTATAACAAAGGCATCATTGGCAATATCAACAAATGCATTGATATAGTTATTAAAAATACTACTTATAGTTTCTCCTTCAACAGTTTCCAAACTATCAAAAGTAGCTACTCCACCTGAATTATTATGTCGTAGAGCTATAGTAGAAGCAAACTCACCATAAGTAGGTTTACCTTTAGCATTAGCTGTCCAAGGTTGTACAATAGATAGATTAGAATTCATATTAGCTCTCCATCCTGCATGTTGTGCAAGGTGATGATTAGTAGCCTGTAATGCTGATATACCGATACCAGCAAGACCTTCAAGATACTTTTCAACAGTATCCATCATATAATCAAGGTCTATCAGATCTTCTAAGGTATATACAGTATTCTGTTCTCCCTTAAGAGCAAGTATATCATCAGCTATACCTGTACCATCTTCTGTTCTGAACATCTCTGAAGAAATAGGTTCTACAAGATTATCCCAATTCTCAGGAGATCTTACAATAGAATCCATTACTGAAAACATCTCATTCTCAATCGCTTCTATTCCATTCTTCTCAAATATATCCAATGCTTGGAACTTTCTCCAAGTAGATGGATTGATAGTAGCTGCCAACTCCTTCTGTCGTCTAGCTCTAAGTTCTCTTAATTCAGCTGCATTATAAGCAACTTTATCTTTGAAGGACATTACTTTCTTATTATCTTTCATATCATCCTCAAGACTCTCAGAGAATCTTCGGATAGAATTTTTAAGTCTAGTAATTTCCTTATGTACTTTATTCACAGAATCTGATCGATCCATGATACCATTGATAATATCAGGTATCTGCGCATCTAATACGATCTTAGAGAACATATTGGCTACATCTTCATATTCTCCCTCTTTATTCTGTTCAAGTTCTTTTTCAAATTCAGTAAGAGAAAATAACATATTCTCATATTTCTCCAGTATCTTATTAAGTTCTCGAATAGGTGTACTATCTGTAATATTCTCTGCAGTCTTATCAATAAATCGTTGTGTACTTTTCTCCTTAAGTAATTCTCCAAGAAGTTTTTGATTTACTTTAACTGCCTTTTCTCTGATAAGGTCTTTGTATTTTTCATTGACTCTATCTTGGAAAGCAGATAGTTTAGGATCTTCATCGATCAATCGTCCTTTTAATCTACTATAAAGTTCATTTTCTATGTCTTCATCCTGTGCAATCTCCTGCTCAGTATAGAATTTAACCCTCTCTATCTTATTACCTCTCTTAATATAATGAGGTATATATAAGTTGAGTTTATCCACATCGTAGTCAGATCCAGCTTTCTTAACAATATCAGAAGGCATGACTATGATCTCTCCTGCACCTTCAGGAAGGAACCCTTTGATTTCAATAGATTCAATAGTATTCAATCCAGAAGTAGGGATACGGAAGCCTATGAGCTCAAGTACATCCTTATCAATTGTAACTCCACTTGCTGTTTGAAACTCACCATTCACCTTAATGATATCTTCTCCTATCAATTCTTTAAAGTAATGAGGAAGGTATACTTGCATTCTGGTAACGATCTTCTTCCCACCTTTAGTGATCCTAGTATAGAAAGCAAGATCATTGCTACTTAAATTACCATCATGATAAGTTCTAGTAGCTTTAATACTTTCAAATAATGTAGAAGCAGCTTGAATATGGGCCCCACCATTAACTTTTTTCTTAGCAGTTAATTTATCTGCTTCAGCCAATAGAATAGGTTCAATCACATTTCTAGCAGGATGAGAAGCTATTCCCAATGCAACCATTGTATTATCATCTGTCTTAAGATGCTCAAAGGCTGTTATATAAGATAGGGGAAGATCTCTTTCTTTAGACATCTTCTTTAAAGATTCAATAGTACGATCTATATTATTTATTACATAAAGACCTCTTTTAGTATCTAATGTAATACCCATCTTTCTCATCAAGGACTTCTTTCCAAGCTCAAGTCGAGCACCTACTAATCTATTATATGCATTAACTACTTTTTCAGTATTGGCTGCAGATGGTTTCTCCATTCCTTCAATATCAAAGGACATCTTCTTATACCCCTTCTTACCATCTTTAAGATCATACATGATCTGCTTAGCTACCTGAGTACCATAAGCGGTCTGTTTTTTCTTTTTATTACCTGTATTGACCTGTATACCAAAGAACTCATAATATATATGCTGAACAGGAGTATCTGCTGCAGGACCTAATTCTGTATTGAAGTTACCTGTTTGAGTATAGACAGACGATAATTTATCTTCTTTATTAAGAATACGTCCTACCTTAACTGCAGTTTCAAATGTAGCAATACCTACATTGTTCTTATGCATTACTTTATCTAATAATTGTAGATTCCTTCCTTTTATCATAGAAGGTATAAGTGGGTATACAGAGAACTTATACATACTAGGTATATATCCTCCATCTGCAAGTGGTCCGAAGTATTGTGGTTTCAATGGATTGAAGATAATAGCATCACCTTCAGCAGTATAAAGATCTTTTTTATCTATCTCTACTCTACGTCCATCCCATACAAAAGATATCTTACCAGGCTTCTCTAAGAATTCAGTTTGAATTTCCCATTGATATAATTTTTCCATATCAAGATTCCATAAAGAAGATCTTAACATAATATCTCGGTAAGTATCCAATGTAACAATTCCCTGTCCATCAGTCTCTTCCATATTATTATAATCAAATCTACTAAAGTACTCCTGTGCATGAGGATTATTCACTAATACATCGTCAAATACCATAGTACGGATAACAGGTTTAGACCCCTCTTCTCGTACAGATGTGATACCCCCTTCCTTGTTTTTATATAATCTATCTATCTTAGAAGAAGATGTTACTAATTTATCCATTACCTCTGATACAAGATTATCAACTACAGAAGCTCTTTTAGGACCTACCATACCTGCCATTCTCTTGATCATATTATCTACAGAGAATTGTTTTGTCTTTTTATTGAATTTTAAATAATGTATAGGATGACCAGTAAAGATCTTTTGTTGTTCAATAGTAGAGATCATATGACCATAGGCAGCGGAGGTTAATTTAGTTCTGACCTCTTCTTCCTTAATATTCTGTTTAGTAATAGCTTCTCCTTTATTATTAGCTTCTATGAAACCATAGTTGGAGTATTTTGATTTACCACCTTCATTAGGTACAATAAGTTTGTATTTTTCAGCTCTATCTACTAATTTATCTACTCTAAGCTCAATGAACTTATCTATCATAGCTAAAATATCAGAACCATTTTCATCAATGAAATCATCAATAGATCTCTTCCCTTCAAATACATCTTTCAATTCAGCATCAAGTGCTTTATGTACAGCAGTGGTTCCATTGGTAATAACACTCATTAAAGTATTAGATGCCTTAGCTGTCTCATACTCTTTTAAGAATTTTCTATTATTCCAATTTGTTGTATCAGAATCAAGGGTATCAACATAATTCAACTCGTCTCTAAGATAACCTATAAGAGTTGTCTCATAGTTTCGAGTAGCTGTATTGACAAGGTTCATATCCCCAAAGGATATATATCTCTCAGAGCTATTATCAGCCGCTCTGATCATCTTATATTTATTTTTGAACATCATGTCCAGGTCAGCCTTCATTCGTTCAGAGGGAGACATACTGGAGAATGGCTTCTTAAGTCCACCAACTCCTAAAGAAGATCCTTCAAAGACCTTGATAGATAATTTCTTATCAGTTCTTTCACCTTTTGCATCAAAGAATTCTCCTCCTATCTGAAGTACAAGAGAGTTAGCTACAAAAGGATCATTAAAGAAAGGATACTTTTGAAGTAATTCACTCTTTGTTTTTACAGAATTGATAGCATTCTTAATAAAAGACATGTAATGGTTGAAAGTATTATTATATACTTGACTTCCTTCTAAGTTAATATGACTGTTCTCAATATTATCTACTGCAAATTTACGTACCTCATTAGCTATCTTTTCCATAATAGCTCCTTTGGCAGAACGTCTTTCATATAAACTTAAGTTACCATTGGCAACATAATTTTGCAGACCATTCACAGTATTACTACTTAACATGAAACTTGTATTAGAGATATTTTTCTTGGTCTCATCATCAAGATAGATACCTAAAGCCTGATAGAATTCAAACTTCTGTTCTCTATTGTAAGCAGGATCCAATGTGTTGAAAGTAAAAGCTTTCCACTCATCTTTATTATCATATCTTAATACTTCTTGTTCAAAACTGAACATGTCAGCACTCTCAGGAGCTCTTGAATTAAGTTCCTCAGACATTTTCCAAGATAGTAATAATCTTTTAGTAGCAGTCTCCTGAGAAGAGTCTATAATAGTAGATCTTCCTCCTTTATGGAGTAAGGCCATATCATATTCAACTACTTGATTACTGAATGTAGCAGCAAAATCAAGTATAAGCATAAGATCAGAATGAGTGATCTCGTCTGTCTTTCCATTAAATAGATGGTCCAACTTAAGTTCATTCAATATAAACTGTGCACCAGGAGCAATTCCAACTTGGGCTTTGATCTTATGGTACATATCTTCTATTGTTCTGGCATTGCCTAACATATTGGAATAGATATTAAATGCTTTACCAAATGGTAATGCGATAGGCATATCAAATAGCTCAGATTTTATTAAAGGATCACCATGTTCTTCAGTATACTTAAGGTTCTTATTTCCTCGTACAGTCTCAGGAATACCTGACATGAAGATTCTCATTCTAGTAGAAGATGATTTCTTTCTACTATATGTATTGGCCTTAACACCAGCACTGTCTCTGGAATTAGGATCTTTCATATCATCAAGATCCAATTCAGTATGAAGCTTATGTCGATTAAGACTTTCTTCTCTGTGTATGGCTACAATAGAATTCTTTATAGCCTCATCAGGATTATCCTCTGATTGGTTCTCATAGTAATTTGCTAGAACGATCTCAACACTGGTAAGTAATTTTTCATGTTTATGAAGATCACTTATATCCAATTCAGTCTTCTTTTCAATTGCTTCTATTTCCTCAATAACTTCTGTAGCATACTTCTTAACCTCTTCAAAATCAGTTCTGATCTCTTCGTATACTTTACCGAATAGATCTACTTCATTTGGAGAACCTTGTAAGAATGCATTGAATTCATTTCGATAGGAGTTATTCAGATTAAAGAATAACATTCTATCCATCACAGACATCAATTCTCTTTTCCAAAGTTCTGAATTCTGTATATCCACTTTTCGTCTCTCAAACGCTGTTCTTCCTCTTTTTTCATAGGCTTCCAGTTTGGGGGACTTCTCACTATAAGTACCTTCTCTTAAGTTATTATACACTTCATTGATAAATGATGTATTCTCAGACGGAGATCTTCCGAAGAATGCTCCTATCCAATCCAATAACTCTTGAAAGAATGATTTTTGTTTCTTTGGAATAGGTATAGACATCTTTCCACCAGACATCTCATACTCCATGAATTCATCTGCAAGGATCTCTTCAATAAGTTCCTCATGTGTATAGTCTGAGTATTGTTTCTTCTTTCGAGCCAGAAGTTCTTCTGCATTACTTCTACTCATAAACTCCTTGAATACAGCCTGTCTTTCATTCTCTGTTAGGAATAATCCCATAACAGTATGAAAAGCTTCGTGGAAAGTAGTTCCCTCTTCAGCAAACTGTACTACAGTGACCATAGCATCATGGAATAATCCCCATGATCTACCATTGATAAGTCTATAGGTTCTATTGAATTTAACCTTATCACCGAACTTGGACTTGAACCAAGCTTCCATTTCATCTGTATTCTCTAAAGTAGTGGGTTCAAAGGAAGTAGCTCGTCTCTCGTGTCCACCTACACCAGAAGAACCTCTTCTTCGTCTAGATGTTCCACCATCATCTTTCTTCTTACCGACACTGGTAGCTTGAGCAGCACCTCCTCTACTAGCCATTGTCTCTACTTCATATTTGGTCTTAAGAGTAACTCCTTTAACAGTGACCTTACCTGACTTTTGAGGATTAACACTGAAAGCAGAAGAATCTCTTTTCCCTCTCTTACCAGCAGGACCTGTCTTGGCTCTACCAGTTTTCTTTGTATTAGCTCTTCGTCTGGTGTTCTTAGTTCCTTTTGAAGAAGCTTTTCTTTTAGCATCAGCTTTTTTCTTTGCTCTTGCTTTAGCTCGGGCCTTTGCCATCTTCTCCTGATGTTTCTGGTATTCGGTTTTAAATGAACCACCAAAAGGTATATCAAGTAAGAAGTACTTATTCATTACAATAGGTACAGCATTCTCATAATCTGCCTCTGTAACAGGAGTAGGTTGAGGAGCAATAAAGATCTCTCCTATATTTGTTCCAATATAACTTTTATAAGAACCACTGTATACATCAGATATATTACCATCTTCATCTAAGTGATGAGCTATAGTAACATTAGTATCTCCATCTTTAAGATACTTAGAGTTGATATTTCTGAATCTTTGTGTCAAGAAGGTCTTCATAACTCCTTCAAGATCAGGATTTATTTCAATGACACCATTCTTGATCTTATCATTTGTATGATCCAATAGAGGAATTCTATCATGTCCTATTTGGATCATACCACCGATCACACGCCCTTCTACATTATCATTGCTAAAAGGAATGAAATGGAAGTTAACATCATCATTGGTATTGACCTTATCTCCTGCCTTCTTACTACCTACATCACGTAAGACAACATTATCTCCTTGCCACCATACAAGGTCAGACAAGAACTTGAACAAGGTCATATCCTTTGTATCTACTTGTTTACCATCTCGACTGACAGCATTAAGATCAGATAACTTTGTAAAATCAAACTTACCCTTATTCTTATTGTATACAGTAGCCAATCTCTTCACATATACTTTGAATACATTGACTGCAGAGTCCTGTTCTTTTTCCGTAAGAGATCTTGGTTTGATCTGAAAATAATTTCCATTCTCATTATTAATACCCATAGTGTGTCCTACAGGTACACTTACTCTCTTACCATTGATAGTATGCTTACCAGTAGTAGCTACAAAGACAGTAGAGTCTTTACCAAGGAATTCAGAAGCAGGTGCTCCTACTTCAGTTCTATTTTCTACTCCTTTAGATACACCAGTAATAGTGATCATAGGATTCTCTTTCTTTCTTATGGCATTAATGATGGCTTTTCTTTGAGTTTCATAATTCTCTGCTAAAGCAGCGAGATCTTTTTCAAATAACTCATAAAGTTCCTCATCACTCTTATCTTTTCCATATAGCTCCTGTAACTCATCATTAGAAGGAGTATGATACTTATTACCTTCTTCAGTATGATCTGTAGAAAGTGGTAATGAGGTGTACAAAGCATTGTTACCATCAAATGTATCTGAATAACTTCCATCTACATTAAGGTACTTTACCTTTCCACCCTCTTCTTTAGCCAATACTACAAAGATGGCCTCATCAAGATTATTGATCTTAGCCAGATCTTCATCAGGTAGTCTAAAGCTACTATCATTCGCTTGGAATGTTTGTAGAGAATGTTCCTGTGCTTTCTTAGCATTATGTCCAGCAAACCTGAACCATCGTCTTTGAGAACGTGTTTCATTGTCTGTGTCTCCAGGTTGATCTGAACCAGCGGTCTTTCTAAAGATATCTACAAAGAATGGTCTAGGAGAATTGATATGAGACCCCTCTTCATCAGTATGAGTATCTACACTGGATCCATAGTCTTCAATAGACATTCCAGCTTTTGGATCTTTCTTACCCTTCTTCTTTCCTTTCTTATCATCTTTTTTACTTGTCTTTGCTTTATCTTTGGTCTTTTCGGTAGCAACTCGTATACTACCTCGGGCTGCTTCTACAGATTCTAGAAACTCCATAAGTTCTTTCCTCGCCATAAGCTCTTGTAACGCAGTACGTTTGGCCCGAAGTTGTCCCAACCCAGTAGAAACAAGCGCAAGTCTCCTATAAAGAGTCTCCTTCTGCTTATCAATATTCTCTAGAGATTTAAGATACCCTTTGAATCTATCATTGGTCTTAGCAACTTTATTAAGATGTTCAATAGCATACTTCTTAAGATTCTTAAGAGTAGTATCAAGTTGTTTGATCATATCTAAGAAGATACTGATAGCTGTCTCACGTTCTTTAATAGTGTCAGACATCTCTTTATGAAGACGTTTAAGGTCTCCTAAACTCATCTTCTCATCTACATCAATACCAATGGCTTTAACACTCTCTACCTCTTCTATATAAGCATCTTGTGGAGATATGGTAACTTTCTTCTCTTTCCATTCAGCTGGTTGAAGTCGTCTCTTCTGTGTTCCTTGGAATTGAGAAACAAGTCTCTTTCCAGCTTTTCTATTCTTTCTTAGGTGTTGTGTAACAGCCGCAGCTTGATCTGATGGTAACTCAGCTACAAAATTAGTTATCTCACTATCAGAGATCTCCTTAGTATCCTTCTCTTCAACGGTCTTCTGTTCTAGAGTAGCAACTACTTCTGGAGATACAGAAGGTTTTTCTAAACCTGCTTCTTCATATAGTTGATCAATAACTTTTTCCTGTGCAGAAAGAGGATCTCCCTTCTTTCTTTTTTGTAATTGCATAACATGATCTTCCTTCCGAAGAAGTCGTTCAATGTATTTCATCATCTGCTCAAACGGAACAGTCTCTTTATCATCCTTTGTACGATCTCTATACTCTTCAAGAGTAGTGATGGTACTGGCTAATCTATCAAGATTGTCCTTAGCTTCTATAAGGAATTTTTCTTGAGATGTTACATGCTTTTTTGCTGTATTAAGAGTAGCTTCAAGATTCTTTATTTTGTTCTCTAAGGCCTTAACTCTATCACCAATAGCTTCTAGGTCCTCTGCCTCTTCTTCAGTGACAGAACCCCTCTCTAATTGCTCCGTAAGAGTAGTTGAATACTCTTTAAAGCTCTTATCTTCTTTAGTAAGTTTCTTAATGGTATCTTCCAGTTCAATAACCGCTTCAACCACTTTATCCTTACCTCTTTCAAGTTCAGCCTCAATAGACTTCTCTCTTCGGATAGCTTCATCCCATTGTCGATATACTTGATCAATGGCAGCACCATAGTCTTTAAGGATCTGTTCTTTCATCTCCTTAATATGCTCAACTCTTTCTATGATCTTGTCACGTAGAGCTTCTCTGATATAGATGTTTTCTATATCATTGATCCTATCCAATACCTTATCCATTGCAGAATAAGTATATAAATTAGCTAGATAGCCTGAGTAGAATGATTTATTCTTTCCACCTTTCTTAAAGTAAAACAGATTAGCTATCTTTTGTATCTGTGCTTGAACGGGAGCATTGTGAGCCTCAGGTGCAAGTTTATTAAGAAGATCAAAAGCTTTGGATAGTCCATCACCATTCTCCATTTTGAAGAAGTGTTCTAGAATAAGTTCAGCTCTTGCTCGTCTACCTGACTCAGGAGAGATCTCATTTTCATCTATAACAAATCTTTTAACACCAGGATCACTTACTATTTCATATCGGGTCCTTGGAATACTACCGCCTTTAGCAAGTAGCTCTCCTGATTCAATACCTTCTAGTAATTCTTCTCCTGATACTCTTAGCTTCTTAGCACGTGACCATGAGGCTTTAAATTTCTCAGCAAGTTCCTTTGCAGATAGTTTAGCTTCATCTGTCTTATCAGGACGATCCACACCAGATACCATCTTCTTAAGAGTAAAATCATAAGAGTCTCCTTTCTTATTAAAAGAATGTACCTCATATAATTCTACTTCACCATTGTCATTATATTTAGCAATTCTAGTACCAACGGTCATTCGATCCAATGTAGCCTGCTGCTTAAGCTTATCTATCTTATCCTTTGTTTTAATATAAGAGTTTGTCTCAAAAGCAGATTGCTTGTTGTTTCTGAATGTATCTACATATAATTCACCGAACTCTCTGATACGTCTAGATAATTTCACAGCATCTCTAACATCTCCTTCAATAGTAGATGCTTCAAATGGATTCTGTTCAGCCCAGTTCTCAAATGCATCTAAGAACAGACTTTCATTACCTTCTTCCAGAAGAGAATAATCAAGTATATCTGAGACAGTTTTTCTCTTTACCTTCTCTACCTTTGTATCACTTTCCTTTCCTCTACTTTTCCCTACATCAGGAGTAGTAAAAGTAGACGTCATAGCATCAAGAGTATTTCTCTTAATATCATCAAGTCTTTCCTTTGATCTCTCCACTGTATACATGTGATGAAGCAGTCTCGGGATAAGAGTACGATCTATCTTATTAGAAGCTTTTGTTTCTAACTTATCCTTTAATTCAAGGATCTTCTTTATCTGAGTCTGTACTGTACCAGTCTTCTGCTGTAGCATAGATTTCAGATCACTATCATTCATTTCTTTAAATGGATCAATAGTATTATCCTCCTCACCTAATTTCTGTCGAAGCTCTTCATGAACCTCTTCTTTATTCATGGCTACGGCCTTTCTGAAATCAGCACCTGACATATGTCCCTGTGCTTTAACATCTCCTATAAGTTTATCTATCTTACCTGCTTCATCAAAAGCAAGCACCATATTAAGAAGCTGATCATCTTCAGCATTCTTGAAATTGAATTGATCATTATCAATAGCTGCTAATGTCTTAGACCTTTCAAGAGATATATCTCTTACAAGAAAAGCAAGGTTCTTTTTATAGTTAGGATCTGCAAAGTAACTATTGACCTTATCAACAGCTGCTTTGGTATTAGCTTTCTTCTGTCTGTACTCTCTAATAGGTTCCCATACTCCACCTTCCATAGAAGCAGAATAACCTCCTCCTGGTTTAGAAGAGATATTAGGCATACCTACTCCACCAGTAAAAGCACCTGCAAAGAAGTTATCATATGAATCAATATTACCATAGGACTCAGCAAATGCATGTACAGCAGCTTCTTGAGCCAGATTGATCACATTGTGAGCATCTGGATCATTCTCAAGTTCCATATACTTTTTAGAGAACTCTGTATTGAAGTACTGCTGTTGCTCTTCCCAACCTTCCATAAGAGGGTTCTTGAAAAAGTTTCCAACAGCTTGGGCCTTAGCTAACTTTCCTCCAGACTCTACAAAGGATTTACCGTCTGCAGATCTTTGAATATTATTAAGGAGTCTCTTATTTTGATTGTATCCTCTTGAGAATACATTCTTAAACTGTGTGTAGTTGGACAGAGACAGTGTTGCAAGGTCAGTAGCAAATGTAATATTAGCAGCTCCTTTGGCAGCTTTATCCATTTCCTCTGGATCCATTTCAGGATTAGTTCTTTGAAGATTGGTAAGCACTTCATGATAAGCATGAATAGCTTCTATTCTAGATTCCCCAATAGCACCTGATACAGAAGATGTAAGTTCAGTAGCCAATGAAATATTCTTTAATCTCGCAGCATCCTTTCCAAGTTCAGTATATATCTGAGCAGGATCGATCTTACCAGCTTTCATTAACTTAATAATATCATCTTCACTCTTACCCATAGTAGAAGCAAGTCTTCCAGCAATATTCTTAACAGTCTGCTCTGCTTTAAGACCTTTCATCATAACTCCACCAATTCCCATACCAGATAGATATGCACCAGCAGCAAAACCAAAGTTCTTTAAAATAGTATCAGCCCAAAAGTTAGCAGTATTAAGATTTTCATACCAAGGAGAATGTTGTTCCTTACGAGTATAGTAATTAGGAAATAGTTTCTCCATTTCCTCATTGACCTCATAAAGAGCTTCTGATACAGGATTATGTATAAAACCTTCCATAAAGCCCTCACCATTAGCAAGAGTATGTGCACCTGTACCAAGACCGATAATAGTTCCTACAGTGTTATCTAACAAAGTAGTACCAGCAAGTCCTAACATCTTTACACTGGCATTCCCCCACTTATCTCCAGTAGATTGTCGTCTAGCACGGATCTCCTCAGGATTCATATCATGAGTCACACCAAAATCAAACTCATCAAAAGTCTGTGGTGTAAGGATCTGTCCAAACATATCAGTAGGGACCTCCTCGTAAGAATGTCCCTTTAGATTTGGTACTTTACCTCCAGCAAAGCTTACGCCTTGATCAACTGGATTATTGTTTTCATCTAAAGGTTCTTGCCCGATGAATCTAATTCCTGTAGTCTTTCCCATTTACATTAAACTATTAAGTCTTTTGTCTGCATAAGCAAGCATTACTTCTGCAAATTCATTTCTAGTGATGCTCTTAATATCTCTACCAGTAAAGAATGCGGGATTATCTCCTGCAACTTTAAGTAAGGTCTGTTGTGCTTTACCTGGTCCATCTTTTGTCGCTAAGAAATCATATACAGGAGTATCTCCTGATATACTTAGGAACTCTGGAGAGAATACTGATAGATAGATATCCATAGGTGATTTCACTTTACCACCCTGTTCTTGAAAGTATTCTTTCATAGGACCATTCACTTGTTCTTCTATACTCATTCTGGCTAGTGAAGCTAGAGTATATTTCTTACCTTTAATGGTCTTATAGTATTGACCATCTTTGTCTCTTTCTGTATTAGCATCTTTGTAGAACTGGATCAGTCCTACTGCTTTTTCTGAAGGATTATACTTTCCTGGATCGTATGTACCAGCAGTTTCAAATCCTACTATCTTAGTTAACATGTCCTCTACTTCTTTATTATTATTGAAGTTCATATTAGGGAAGATCTTTCCGTACTGCCAGTCTGTAAGAGCTCCTCGCAGCTGTACTGATCGTTCTTTAATGTCTGCAGGAAGTTCTGCGGCAACATAATTACCACCAGCATCAAACTTATAAGGTTGTTCCTTGGCTAAGTTATCATTGGATTGAATAGCATCAATTAAGAAAGATGCTGCCTCACCTTCAGAACCAAAGAGAGCATTCTCTTCCAGTCCTTGAGCTTTTTGGAACTCAGTATATGCATCCATGATATCCATCTTCTGCATATTACCATTGATATTGATGAATACATCACCATGAAGTTGAATCCCTTCACCAGTCTTTTCAATAGATACATCACTATCAGGTCCAGTCACTCCTGGTATGATCAATCTCTCAGCATCATCACCAGGATTCATCAGATAGATCTTATCTCTAACTGCACCAGCTACATGGAACATCTTCTCTTCCTGTAGTTCTGTGATATCATCCATGAGCTCTGTTACTTTGAAATCAAATATAGTGGCCTTATCTATAGTACCTTCCTGTTCTCTAGCAGGGAATCCTGCTCTAGCATACCATTGCATCTTACCTGCACCATCATCAGCCATAAAGGTATGAGTAAGTACCATATCCTCTATTGTAAATTCTTCTCCTTCAACATTAGTGAAACCATTCTTTTGTAAATAAGATTTTACATCTCTAAAAGTAGCATCACCATCTATACCCTCTAATGTACCTCCACCTCTTACGATCAAATGGTTAGCAAGTATATTCTTTTCTACTGCTCTCATATAAGAAGCATGGACCTCATTCTCTTCATCTAAGGTTACACCTAGTTTGAAAGAAGATCTTTGATCCAAATGTTTCTCCATAGTAGAATTGATCTTACCATAAAGACTCTTTTCGTCTTTTGAAAGAACAGCTTTAGCAGCTTGATCCTCAGCAAGATCATACATGTTCTTATATTGTAATGGATATGCTTTCTTCAGACCAGAGTTCTGTAAAGTAACCATAGAATCTGCAGTATTTTTACCCACTGTTCCGTTAAATACATAATCAGATTGTGTCAGACCCAATTTAGAAGCTTCTCTTGCAGTCATCTGTCTTTCCATACCTTTTGTAGCAGATTTATATTCAGGAAGATTTTTAAAGGCTGCAACATCTGGTCCTGGTATTCCGCCTCCACCAGGATTACCAATATAAAGAAGTCTATTCACACCCTTCTTAATAGCTTCACTATTCTCTTCTTTGACATATTCAAAGTACTGCTGTACATCCATAGAGGTTCCATCAGCATTTTTATAATTAGTAGCTATTCTACTTTCAAACTCATCTTCAGCTTCAGTAAGAACCTTATTAAGATAGTCCCAATCTTTTGTGATCTCTTGTAGAACTGTATTAACTCCAGCCTCATCAGCTGCTTTTACTTCTACATCTGGATTGGCCTGATAGACAAGCTTCTTTCCATCAGGAGACATCATATAAGGTGTCTGAGCAAGTCTATCATCTTGGAACTCTCTGAACTTTGTAAGAGATTCATCATCATTGTTACCACCGACTTTATTTCTAAGAGAAGTAAGGTCACTGATACCAAATCTTTCAAGAGCACTTTCATGAGTATCTGCAGTAATGTGTACATCATATACACCATCACCGAAGAAACTATCTTCATCTTTCCCCCTCTTAGACTGTCCTAGACCAGGAAGCCTTGAAGGTTTACTAGACTCTTGTGTGTCTTTCTCATTAAACTCAGACAACATCATTTCTCTCATAAGTTTCTCATAGTAATCAGTAGAAGTAAAATCTCTACCATACTTTCTCTTATATTGTTCCTGTAGATATCTGATACTTTCCTTATCAGTTCCCTCAAGATCAGCGTTCTCTGCAAATCGATACATAAGAGTTCTCATCTTTTCTTTAGATAATGCTCTTACTTTAACTCTATCTTTATTATAATAGTAATAATCTCCATCAGTGCCAGGGAATACATTAGCTCCAGGAGGAATATCTCCTGACGCAACCATATGAGATACCATATCCGCCTTAACTGCAGCAAGTTCTTCTTTATGGTCATTTCTAAATCCAGGATCAAAGATAGCTCCATAACGTGAAGCATCTATTGTCATCCCTCCATCTATCTGTTCTCTAGTGACCTGATCCCATTTATTGGCAGCACGATCTCTATTAGCAGCCTCATATCGACCTGAAGCAAATCTTTCTTCTGCTTCTGTCTTAACAGCTGCTGGAATAAGAGCTTGATCATTCTGAGCAAACTTAACATAAGGACTACTCTTAAAGTTCGAGTTGATCTGACGTAATTTAGAAGCAGCCATTCCCGAAGACATGGTTCCTCCCATATGTGCATCACGAATAGCATCTATCTGATCACTGAAATCCTTATTCAGTCCCTTAACAAGATCCTGCGTACTTCGTCCACCTAGTACAATAGCCTCTGCTTCTAACTTATCTGCTGCTAAGTTAGTGTCATCCATTGCCTTTTGTTTTAGTAACCCAGCATTAAGTATCTCCTGAAATGGGAGAGGTCTTAGCGTAGGTACGTAAGGTTGGATCTGTCTTGAAAAATATCTATTAACTGCCATCTTATCCTAAATCTGATCGTTTCCATCCACCGTTACGAGTGTAGCCCCAGTTAGGGAAGTACTCATCCAATAGATCCATTTTCATTTTATTCTCTTGAGCTAACTGAGCTTCAGCTGCCATGTACTGACCGTTTCTACCTAGTTCTCCAATAGCTTCGTAGTAGGCTTTGTCAGCTGCTCCCTGGTGTGCTAGGTTAGCATCTTCGATCATTCGTCTACCTTCTAGGTTATATCGTCTGTCTGAGTTGGTCTGTTGTGTGTTCTGTGAGAGCTCCTGTGCTTTAAGTCCAGCAGAAGCATATGCTAATTGACTGGCATTCTGAATATAGTTACCAGGAGTTCCCTGTCCTTTCATATCCATATCATACTTAGCTCTACGAGAAGCCTGTTCAGCTAATCTACGAGCATGAGAGTTATCAAACTTATCCGACCGAAGTGGTTCGAATCTTTGTTTAGTAGCTCGTCTACCATTGTCTGCTAAGTATGCAAGAGCACCAGCACTTCCTGCTAATCCTCCAACTATAGAAGTAGCTATACTAGCATAGTCAGGCTTACTATTTCCTTTTCCTTTTTTGTTTGGATCAGTATTATCTTCATCCTTCTTAAACATCTGTTCTATTGCAGCCTCATCTTCAGGAGTAAGATCATAATCTCCTACAGGTGCTGGTCCTTCTGGATCAATAGGCTCATCTACACCAGAAGGATAAATAGGTCCATTAGGTGTATTATATTGAGATGTATCATGAGGGGTCCCTTCATACCATGTTACTGGATCAATTGGTCCATCAGGTGCAAATACTGGTGGTTGCATATACCTAGCTTCTCCTGGA
>Ga0208299_1000853_pt1 | contig 25173 bp, 21 predicted proteins | sample 15_taG_FD_184089 | JGI IMG/M metagenome (GOLD analysis project Ga0208299, IMG submission 184089) | Marine viral communities from the Subarctic Pacific Ocean - 15_ETSP_OMZ_AT15312 metaG (SPAdes) (version 2) | ecosystem: Environmental > Aquatic > Marine > Oceanic | place: Pacific Ocean | collected...
CTCCATTTTATCACTTACAAGTGATTCAAGTTTATTAGTTTGATTGTTTTTTATATAAAGTTCTATAGCTACACCTTTCCAAACATCTTCTGGAACATCTCCACTCCAAGCTTCACCTGTTTTTCGTTTATAATCTTTTTTTATTTTGGTTACAGCGTCTTCTTTGAAATCTGTATAAGGTAAACTTTTTGTAGTGACAACATCACTAGCTCCCATACTCATTTCTCCAAAACCAGTTCCACCACCTGTTACAGTAGTTGTTTCAACTTCCGTTGTAGCTTTTTTCCTAAGTTCTTGTCTTGTATTTTGATTATAAACTTGATCAAAAATATTATCAATTTGCTCAATATAACTTTTATAAATTGGTATTGATGGTGCTATGAATTCTTCCGCTTGTTGTTTGTTATAATCACCTGATATAGTTTCTAATCTTAATTGAGCTTTTTGCTTAGCTTTTTTAAGATCTGTTTCGTTAGTAGCATCAATAATGTCAGCTTGAGCTTGATAATCACTTTCTTCTTCCTTAGCTTCTTTAGTTTCTTCTTCTAATTTTTCTATACCTAATTGTACTTCAGTTTTAGTAATCGGTTTGAATTCTACTGTAATAGGTCCACTCGTCATAGAAGAATATTCAAAGCTTTTACCTTTACTTTTCTTATCAAAGTAATCAGCTTTTGTCTTTCCATCAGGAAGATTATTAGCCCACTCATCCCATTGTTCAATGGTCCAATCCGCGCTAGGTTCTATAGTTACTTCTTCTTCTACTAATTCAGCCATATAATATTATTTATTAAGATTATTTTCTTTCATTCTTATACAAATTCCATCCTTGATCAATCACGTAATTCAAGTAAGCCTCTTCACTATCTACGTCTATTGCTGCCCATTTAGATTCATCTCCCTGATAATTACCAGCTACAAGTTGTTTACCTATTTCATCTTCTTTCAAAAATTTTAATGTTTTATCTTTGTCTAAAAACTTATCACTGCCAAGAAGTGCATTTGTACTAGGATCTCCACCTGCTAAATCTGTTATTAGAGTTTTAATATTGCCCAAATCTCCATGAGTAAAAGCTTCATTTGTTTTAAAGTAATTACCTTGGCCTTTTTCTTTATGCTCTTGTGCCCAAACAGTTACATCTTTTGAGGTTGTAACTCCAGGAACATAATCTTTGTCAAAGATTTTAGTAGTATCTGCCATGGACTTTACTCCTGAAATTAAAGTATTTCCAGATTCTTGATCTATAGAAATAACTAAGTCATCACCTTCATCATCAACCATGGTTTCAAATAAATAAATCATATCAGAATTCGCTTGAGCTTCCCAATTATTAAGTATACTTCCAGGAGAACCTGGAGGTAGTGCTTTTGCGGCATAATATTCTTGACGAGCTAATTCCCAATTAGCCATATCTGTAGCAAATTTATCTGATTTCATAATTGCTTCATTTGTATACTTCCTTATTTCGGCCGCTGTTAAATCTTGATTACTTAATTGTTCAGCTAATTCATTTTTAATATCAAATAATATCTCAGTAATTTGATTTTGAAATGAAAGAGCATCTTTAGACATTTTACCACTTTCGCTAAATTTACCTTTTCCTGTTGGATCTTCTTTAAACTCAGTTAATCCAGATGTAAATTTATTTGCAGCTTGTTGAGCTTTCAAAAAAGATGCCTGAAAATTTTTATCTTCTACATTACTAACTTTATCTAAAGCAGCTTTTTCTCTCTCTTCTTTTCTTTTTTGTTCTGCAGCAAATGCTTGTCTATTTTTGGTAATACCCATTAAAGTATTTTGAATACCTTTGTTGATTATATCTGCTCTATTATATACAGCTCTTTTTGGATCTCTATAACTCATGTTTTTTTTAATTTAGAATTTCATATTTAAACCAAATGACCCTAAAGGGATACCAGAACCAACACCACCGGCTTTACTAGTACTTAATAGACCTGTGCTAGTGCTTCCTAAGCCACCTGTACCACTTCCTAGTTTACCTAGATGATTAGTACCTGATTTCTGTCCTCCTGATAATCCTGAACCATATATTGATGCCGCATTAGTAATTCCTTGCATTAATGCTGCATCACCAGCTTGTTGGTGCATCATAGCTGCAGCTTGAGCATTTTCTTGTAATCCAGATAATCTATCTAACGAAGCTAAATCTCTATCCTCTCGTCTACCCCATGCTGAAACTTCTTCACTTAATGCAGCTTGTTCTAATTGCATTTTAGCAGCATCAACTTTTGCTTGACCTTCAGCTCTAAGTTGATTATTTTGAACTTCTTGTTTTTCTAATGACGCACTAACTTGTGCTTTTGATGCAGCTGCCATTCTTGCTAATGCAGTTGCTCCTCCAGCACCTGTGCCACTTCTATTTACTTGATCTAAAGTATTAGCTAATGCTTGATCTGTTTGCTCTATTTGTAATTCTGCTGCTTGTGTTGCTACAGCTAAATTAGCATAAGGATTATTTACTTGATTTTTTAAGTCTCTTATCGCGCCAGATTGATCAATGACTTGTTGTCTACTTCTTTCAAATGCTTCTAATTTTTTTTGAGCCCTTCTTTCTTTAGCGCGTTCACTATTTCTTTGGTTATTAGCATGAATTTTTCCTGCAACCCCAGCTAATAATGATACTCCGGCTACTACTGCTGATACTATTGCTGCCATAATTATTTATTTTTATTATTAATATACTCGTTATACTTTTCCACATTCATAGCACATATCTCTTCTTCTATTTCACTTACATCTCTTGTGTCACTTGGGTTTTTATGAATATTAACGAATATAGAATCTTTATTTGCTTGTATTACTCTTTGAGTTCCAGGCGGTGATATTATATAACATGGAGCTTCATAATCTTCTACACCTAATTTACTAGCTATAGTAACATGTCCAGTTAATAAAAACCATACATGTAAATGTTTATGTACAGCTCCCACTACTAATGCTTTTTCATTTAAATCCATTCTGCGTATATAAACACCATCAGCAAAATCATGAGTTATTTTTGCAAATGGAGCATCTGTAACTAAATTCTCCCCATCACCGATGATATTTTCTCCATCAGCTGCATTTATTAAGTTACACATTAAATCATTTATCTTTTCCTGTCTATCTATTACTAATTCGTTTTCTTCCATTATATTTAATTTTAATAAGATGATAACACGTAATTAGACGATGCTGAATATAACTCTTTAACACCACCTATATTAGTTGAATCATCAACTTTTAGTTTAACTGTAGTAAAATACCCTTTAACACCACTTATACTTGCTCCAAAAATTACTTCACCAGGTCTAACTGTACTTCCATTAACAATATTAGCTACATATCTATTTTCTTTTCTATCAAATCCTGCACGTTTAGTAACTCCACGCTCAGTATAAGCGCCTTCATCATAACTTTTTATCGGACTTGCAGCATCTTGATACTGAACTCCATTATCAACCCCTTGTTTACTAGATATTATAGATTCCACTTCCCAACCATTATCACCTTCATAAGATATAGTGTTAAAATTCTTTTTAACAGAAGGGTTAGGATTAAATATTAATTCAACACTAGCTTCATCAGGAGTTGTTCTACCATAAAATTTGCAATGATTTGATCCAACGTCAGCATAGTGTTCATATATTTTATCATCTATAAAAGTATAAAACTTATTTTTCAAACTATCTATAAATATAGGTTGATAACTATAAAAACTAGTCCACCCTTGCGCGTTTTCATCAAAGCTTAAAGTGTTGAAAGTATTTTCTCTTTCATCTGTATCTTCTATTAATGATGAAATATTTCTAGGCTCGGTTTGTAAAGATGTAGTATAATTTTTACTATGACTATCCCATCCTCCATAAACTTTATCTCTTCTCTTTGTTACAAAAATAATTTTTTCTACTATTCCAACCGTAAGATCACTGGTATCAGCAACGGTATATTGTGGTGATATTGTTACAGTTGTAGAGCTAGGAATATCAGTTACAATACTACTTGTAGTAATAACACCAGCGGTTGCATATTGAATTGCTAATGTAGCCCCTATTTCAATTCCATTTACATTTGGTAATGTTATAGTAGTGTAAGCTGTTTGAGAAGTTAGTGTTGCAGTTTTAGAAATTTCTCTACTTGTTCTTAAATCAGATATATTAATAAATTCATCTCTAAAATAATCACGCATACCATAAAACGATATCTCTGTTATACCATCTCTAGATAATCTTAAAACAGCAGATCGATCTTTATCTGCAAAATATTTTCTATAACCATAAATAGCAAAAGATTCTGGGTTTCTACTAATACCATATTCTCCTAGGAAAGGTACTAACTGTCCTATTACTTTAGTTCTACCAAGAGCTTCTTGTGCTCCTTGATCTCCAGAATATATAGTATCTTTATTTATTAATGCTTTATGAACTTTGTTTTCTTGAAATATCAATAAATTAGTATCTTCTGCGTATAATTTTTGAATACTACCATACATTGCGTCTGCATCTTTAATTATATTTTCTCCAACAGAAAATACATTAGTATTATTTATACTTGTTCTATCATTATAAATTCCAGAAAAAATTAAACTACTACTTCTGTCAGATTGTTTAAAGTTTTTATTTACAGCGTAAGCTCTAGCGCCAAGTTCTATTATATCATTATTAAAACCACCTTTTATTCTAGATTCTTCTAAATACCAATTAACAGTTTCTTCAGCACCAGCATCATTATTAAAAGGATAAGGAGGATAATCTACAACACTACCATCAGATGCAATAACCGTAGGATCCCATGGTAAACCAGGCCAACTACCTTCTTGATTTGGTGTTGCACTATCTGATTTTTTTACAATCTTCCTTAAAACGAAGGAGTTATAGTATTTAACTTTTAATTCTGTACTCATTATTAATATAATTACTTATTTATTAATTATTTTACGGTTCTAATGATGTTATTACAACTACTGCTTCAAATGTAGTATCGGGACCTGTACCACTCACATCTTTAGCCATTATTTGAACATGATAACTACCCACTGCACAACCAACATTTTTAACTAAAGTTGCAGAACCATTATTATTATCACGTAAAGAAAATAAACCTGATACAACGTTTCCATCTTGATCATATGTAGTTAATTGTGAATGAGAGTTATTAAAATCAATACTATCTTTTTCTAAACCACCACTTAAATGAGATCCATTTTCAACTTCAAAAGTATAGACGTCTCCAGTTTGGTTTGTATAATAAATTTCTTCAATACTTGTTGCACTAAATGTTGATTCAGTAACTTGAAGTTGGGATATACCATCATATGTTTTTGCGGATGATGTTCTAGCTACAAATGGTCTATTGAATTTATTTCCACTACCGGATACTTTTTCTTTACTTCCAAGCCATCCAGCATAAATACCGAAAATTATTCTATCACCAGCGTTTAAAGCTGCGTTTTTATAAGTCACATTATATCCAGGTGGTCCCAATGTAGCGCTACGATAATTAAATAAAGTTCCTAAATCAATATATCCATTAGCTCCACCTTCAGCTGTCGGTGGGAGTGAGGTCCATCTATTTGCGTAATTCCAATTAGTACTCCCAGCATCAATTTGACCATCATGATGCGCTGCAAATCTTACATTATTTATATATAATCCTGTAGTTACATTGTATAAATATAAATAACAAGCAATACAACTAGTTAAATCAAGATCATCTGTTTGTTGTGATCCATTTCTAAACCAAGCAGGCCACCATCTAGCATCTACTCTAGCGCTTCCTAAAAGATTATAATTTCCAGTTTTTGGAGCAGTAAATTCGCCAAGAGAAGTATTATACATACTATCAATATCAGTTTCTACATTTCCAGTTAAAATTCTTGAACTACTACTTGTTTTTAACCAACTATTTGATGCAGTATAATTACTGTCATGCCAAGGATTTGCAATTCCATAAAGAGGACTTCCCCAAGGAACATCTAACCATCCACTATTACTTAATGGATAACCCATTCCGGGTCCTAATGCTGGAAGACCAGGAAAAGCAGCAGGAGTATTATTATACTCATTTCCTGTCATAGTAAGCCTTTGTGTAGGATCATCATCTTTTGCAATAAAACCTGAAGTGCCATGGCGTATGTTATCACCATCATAAACAAAATATGGCGGTAGATTTTCAACTGTATAAGGACCTAATGTCAGGTGTGGGGATAGTGTTGGGATCGTACCACCTCCTGTTGCATATGTACTGCTAGGATAATCGATTTTAATTGTAAAAGTGTAAGTATGCAATGTATTACTAAATATATCAACCATCCAATATCCATTTGTTTCTATGGAAAAAGCATCATTATAACCTGGAACAGAATTATTTATTGTAAATAAATGAGATTGATCTCCAGTATTTGCATCATTATCTACAACTTCAATTATAGAAGCAGTTATTGGGCCTGATAAAGGAGAACCAAAAGCATTAGTTGGAAAAAGCGGACCAGTTATATCTTGTCCTGTAGGCATTCCTTCATCATGATTAATTGTTGCTTCACTTCCACTAAGCCCTGTAAGTGATACTGGAGTTACAACATCTCCCACAGCTATAGCATCATTTAATTCACTAATCAATCCATTTGTAGAGGTTTCCCAATATATATCTAATTTACTTTTTAAAGGTTGAGTTTCATATACAGCTAATGAAGGTGCCATAGTTCCAGCGAAAGAAGTTTTAGTCCAAGATATATTAAATTCAGCATCACCATCACCTGCTCCACTAATTGTGCAATTCTCTATAGGGTTTGGATGTGATGCGGGAAATAATGGATCCCATCCTCTACCTACATCTGCTATAGATGTTTTTGATGGTGCTTCACTACCATTGACTTCAAGAATATTAATTTTAAAACCACTCCCTGCACTTTTCCAGTTATGACCACTAGGAATAGTACATAATACATTTAATGAACCCGCTACATATCCGGTTCCTCCATAACCACCACTTGCATAAACTTTATGATTAAGTTTTCCAGATAATGGATGCGGCCCAGTTAATCCTGTTTGTATTTCAGTTCCAGCAGTAATAGGTGCTGATACAGTTGTTTTTGCAATATATGGATTGTTTTTATAACCATAGAAAACATTAGCTGTATTAAATGGAGGTTTTCCTGCAGCATCCCATAATCCTAATTCCACACCAGTACCTATAGTATTTACAGTATCTAAATTAATTCCTGGATATCCTTGAGCAGTAGTTGTATCTATAGCTGTTAATCCACTCCCACTCATATCTGGTGCTACATTATTCAATCTTAATGATAATTTAACATTAGCATTAGATATTTGACTACCAGCATCTAAATCTCTTTCTCTATCTCTTTCTTTTAATAATCTTTCTCCCTCATCAGAATAAGGATCAATTTGTTGTCCAGCGAACTGATAATAACTAGGATCTTCTTGTATAGTAGGTCTACTAGTTCTAAATACTTTTTGATTAGGTCCTACTAAAGATAAATCTCTAGGAACTTTATTTATATTATCTCCATGTAAAGCAAAATGACATACTGGTTCTTTTTCTGTAGCACCTGTTGATAGAGCTTCTCCATCAGCGTATCCATTTAATATACCAGGAAAATATATATTATAATAATCTTGTTCTGTTTGTTTAACTACTATTTTATAACTATACCAACCAAGTGGATTTGTAGTTGCATTATATAAACCAGGTTCTCCAGTGTCATAATTTGGTAAAGAATTAGGAGATAATCCTGAACGAATAGCCGCCCAAAATGTTAAACTTAAATTATCTCCATCCCAAGCATCGGTTGCACTAAACAATCCGTTTGATGAGTAATCTGAAAAAGGTGAAGCTTTAAATTTATTAAATATTGTTGAACCTTTTATAGTAGAAGATATGTTATAATCATCTATAGTAGATAATATTACAGTTGATTGTCTACCATATCTATCAGATAATACAACACCAACTTGATAAGTTCTATTTTGTTTGAGATTTTGATTTTGATATTCTATTTTATCATTTGTACTTTTATGAATAACATTTGCGGAATAATTTATAGTAGCAGGTGGAGTTGGTTTATCTATGTAATTACCATAAACAACTCTATTATCTATAATTTCTTGAGCTAATGCTCTAACTGGAACTTGATCATGTACCCTTAATACTTCACTACTTGGTAATGTTTTCCATGGTTTAGATGATGCATAATTATATGTTAATATAGGTAAAGGATAATTGGAAATATAAGTTTGAGTTAAAGTATCAAGTACTTTTATAGAGTTTTGACCAGCTTCTTTGTATAATATATCAACCTCTACTATTTTCATTGTATCTCTAAGATCATCCCAGTTACCAATTGGTGATGTTAATATTAAATCTATGTCATTAATTTTGTTTTGCATAAATTCAACTTCAGTACTTTTGAAAGTTCTAGCGTCATCATCACCAACAAAATAACCATCTTGTTGCGGAATAAAACACGTTTGAGTAAATGGCGCTATAAGAGAATATTCTCCATCGTCAAATTTAAATCTATAACTAAATCTAACAAATCTTTCTTTTAAATACTCAGGATCACCTTTCCAAGTTATATCTTGACTATTATCATAAGGTTGTCTATATGGATTGTCAGTAGTGCCATCGGGCAAATAATCACTAACAACATCTTGCATTGTACTAACTATTCCAACAGTTAAAGTGATTTGGCCGCCACTACCATGTTGACCCACAACGTTAACTACATCTCCATCTTGATATCCAACCCCAACATTATTTATCGAAAAAGTTACTATAGCAGTTGCACTTACAGTAAGTATATCAATAGTTAAATCAGTTCCTGAACCACCTGTTGTTGGTACATTATTTATTCCCGCAGCATATCCTATTCCACCCGCTGTCAAAGTAGCATCAGTTACTTCTTCTGTAACCAAACTTATTGCTTGATAAGGATAATATTTTGATACAGAAATTGTATCTTCTGTAGTGTAGCAAGCAAGACTACTACGAGCATTGAGTATGTTTATTTTTCTAGGTTGATTTCTATTATCTGTCCAAAATAACAAATTATCAATCATATTTACTCCATAAATCTCATGGGTTTTAGAAAAATTTAAAAATCTTCCAGTTACTAGAATTGTACTATTTCCTCCTAATACCTCATACATTCCTATAGCATGATAAGCATCAGCTGGTGAAAAATTATTTAAAGCACTACCAGATGTATCTACATAATTAGTCATAAAAACTATTATACGGTCATTTTTAACATCCATGTATTGACCAATAATCTCAACACCATATGTATTATCAGGTAACGCGAAATTACTAACAGCATTATTACCTAAAATATTTTCAAGAGCTCCAACATCTTGACCCTCAGATTTAGCAACAGAGATGTTTTGAGCATGTCTGTATTCTCCTACAGGAACTAATCTATCATCTAAATCTTTATTCATTTTAGACTTTAGAAAATTTTGTTTTACTTCTGCCATTGAATTCTAGTTTTTAATTATTTTAGATTTCCCCCTCATTATTTGAGTAATTTCTTCTAATTTAATATTTGATAATCTAATTTTAGCATTTCTAAGAGCTGCTCTTTTATCTATCTTATATCTTCTAACCACATACTCTTGAACTCCAGCTCTACCAGCTAATATAGAATAAGCGATATGCATATACATAGCTTCTTCTGCCATTTTAGGAACTTTAGTATCTAAATCACTTGATAAGCCATCAGATATATATTCTAACAAAATCAATTGATTTGCTAGGTTACTACTAAAAGAAAATTTACCCTCTCTTTCGTCTATAGTAAACCATCCATTTCTTTGAGATACTTCCGGGCTTAAACCATATCTACGGCCATATGATAAATCTTGCCAATTAGGATGGTTATAATAAGAATCACTCCAATCATTAACATTGTTTCCAAATAAATTATTATTATCCCAATTTTCATTAATCTGAGAAGTTCCTTGATCATTTTCTCCAAAATTGTCTTGCGTAGGAACACCATCAGCATCTTGCACAGGTATTGTAAATGGATTACTAGTTAATGTTGTTGGATATATTATATGTTTAACACCTACACTATCTACATAAGATAATTTTACATAATTAACATAATCCTGAGGAATTATTAAAGATAAACTAGGAGGTATAGTTAATTCTTGAGATTTAATACTTTTTAAAGTATCATAGCTAAATTCTTGTAAACCCCTTTTAGCATGAAATATGATATCAGTTCTTTTAGCATTAGGTATTAATTTACCATCACCAACATAAGCTACTAAAAAGTTATTTACTATATCTTCTATAGTTACATAAGCATAACCTCCATAATTATTCCATTTAGCATTATCTGTTAATTCTATTACAACAATAACCCCAAGACCTGGAGCAGAATTCATTGTTATAGTATTAGAAGTTAAACTATAAGTTGTAACAACAGTTCCTGCAACTGATACACTAAAATTAGTATTAGTAGTACCCGTTGTTGCTACTAAAGTTGTATCTCCTGTCCAAGTAAATTCAGTTTGTGTCGCTGTCGCTACAAAAGCTTGTTGACCTCCGTAATACTGCTCGTTAGTTTCAGTTAATAATCCCATATCTTATTATTGTTTTTCTAATGCTTCATCTTGTTGTACCATTCTAGCAGCTGTTTGTACTACTTGTGGATCTCTTATTATAACACCAGAATACATTAAAATATTTAGTATTATATTAGTTTGTTCAGAAGGATGTAATTCAAAGTCAGTTGAGAATGCTGTTGTGTCTGTGTATAAATCTGATACTGATATTGGAGATTGACGTAAAGTTATTATTAAATCTGATGTTCCACTAAATACTGAACTATCTACCGTTATTGTATCACCTACTCCAAATCCAGTACCTATTAAAGTATTATCAACAACAACACTTGTTACTTCCCCTGTTCCAATAGTGATAATCATATCAGGACCAGATCCAAAAACTCCTCCGCCAGCCGTAAAAGTAATAGTATCACCAGCTACAAAACCAGTTCCTAGCGTATTAATTGTAAGAGCTGTAGCAACACCACCAGATACTGTAAGATCTAAATTCAATCCAGTTCCTGATCCACTTGTCAATACACCAGTGGTAGTACCAGGTATTAGATTTGTATAACTAGTATCTGTAGCTCCACTAAAATTCTGCGTTACACTACTTAGTAAACTTGAACCTAAGGTTCCTGCATTAACATCTGAACCTGAATCTACTGTTATTGTTATTCCTGCACCTTCCCCATAACCACTCGTAGTATAATTTAAATCAGTACCAACAACACCAGTATAACTAGTACCAGTAGTAGCACCTGTAGTGTTTTGCGTTATAGATCCTATCATATCCCAACCAGCTATTAAAGCATATTCTTCTGAATTATCGTATATATATGCTCCATTGTTAGTGTCAACAGTATACCCCCATTTAGGATCTCTAGGAGCTTTAATATAATAAGCCTCTACTCCAGATATAATTGAATCTGGATAAATATATGCTAAACTAGGTGCTGCTGAAGGACGACCTATACCTTCTAATACGTAAAGCGGATTTGATTCAGTTGGTTTAACTAAAGGAGATTTATTTATAAGGAAGTATTCATTCCTATTTACTCCTTGAATTTCTTTTTCATTATAAATTAATGTACCTAATCGATGTAAATCTGTTGGTAGTGTAAAATGAGGGCCTACATAAGTAGCATCATCATACTTCTTAAATACATCAATTTTTTCTTCTAGATTTTTTATACGATTAGCATATTCACTATCAGTTTGAGGCAAACGCAACTGTTGATTCAACTCTTCAAAATATTGTTCAAATATTTCAAGTTGAACTTGCGCTCCTAACCTGTTAAATTCATCTGGTGTTATATAACCTCTTTGTTCTTTATTTAAGATATATAAAACCGTTTTATAAACAGTATCTACATTAACCATATTAATATTTTTTTAAAAAAAAAGGTGGCGACTAGGCCACCCTTTTATAATCACTTGTTATTTAAGTTTTTTATCTATTGTCTTATAAACTTCAACTCCTTCATCTGTTTTAAACCATGCAGCCATAGCTGAGAATGGATTTTCATCAAACGGTATAGTCATAAGTTTTCTGTCATTACTACTCCAGTGAAAGGTTCTTTGATCTTGAGCTAAACGAATTATATTCATTTCACATGCTCTAATAGCAAAATTCCTTAATTGAACATTATCATCATTTGCTAATTCTAAGAACATTCCAGGATTTTTTCTAGCCATTAACATTATATCTCTTTTAATCTCCTTAGAACTCATGTTAGATACTTTAGATCCTTCTTCTACTCTTAAAATAGCTTCAGCTTGATCAATATCCATATTTGTTGCTGAATTCATAGCATGTAACTCTAAATTTAAAACATCCAATTCATCTTCTGCTTGTATTTCTTCATCTAACTCTAAATATAAAAATCCTTTTGCTGGATGATACAAAGATAATAATTTTTGTAAAGCTTGTTTTTCTTTAGGAACGCTTAATGTGCCGTTACTAAATATAATATGCTCTAAAGTAGCAGGTCCATTTTGTTCATCAACAAATGGAGATTTTTGATTACTTGCATATCTTAATTCTCTTTGGTATCCTTTATCTGAATCAAACCATAATAAAGAATGCCTAGAAGTATGTCTAGATCCTATTTTAAAACTTATAGGTGATTTATTACCTTTTAAGTAATAATTTCTATCTTTTATCTCCCATTTATTTTTTAATGTAGGGGTCATTTCTACCGTAGTAGTTTCTTTTTTTTCTTTTGTTTTCATAATATAATATAATATAATTGTTAAAAAAGACCCCACCGAAGTGGGATCTTATTTATTTTTTTGTTAATCCATTACTACTGTAATAGGTTTAACTGGGTATGTTCCTCCACCAAATCTTGCTGTAGGAATACTGTTTTCAGCTTGAATAGCTTGTGCTACGCTATCACTAGCGAAAGCAGCTAAAGCATCAACTGAATCTGCAGCATTACTAAACGTTACAAGATAAGCAGAACCTGTCCCTGCGTTAGCGCCATCTTTCATCCACAATCTAATTGTAGTTGTAGTTAATGGTACTACATATAATATATCCTCTACAGGAATATATCTGCTTGCAGGTACTGTGGCAGATTGCAAATCATCAGCTACTATAGTTATAACAGCATCAGCCGTTGGAGAGCCAATAGAAGCTTTTGCTATAGTGATAGTATCACCAACTGCAAATCCTTCTCCAGCTATTGTTGCTGTTGCTTCTCCAGCACCAGAGGTTATTGTGCCAGCGGCAACAACAATCCTAAGTGTACATGGTTGTTCAAGAAGTTTAGCATCTCCATTAGAATCTGCTATAGTTAAATCACCACCAGCTACAGTTAAGCCAGTAAATGTTCCATTACTTCCACCAGATACATCAGTTGTTACAGAAGCTTTTAAAGCATCTCCAACGATTGTTAAACCAGTCTGTAACATAGCTATTTTTAATAAATTACTCATATCTATATATTTTTAAACCGGCGCCGCCGATAATAATGTAAGTGGGGTAGTTGATGTTAAATGATAATCATCTGTACCGTCATCTCCAGCTAATTCAAAGCTAGGGATGCTATTCTCGGCCTGAGTAGCTTCAACAACCATATCGGCAAAAGCCGTTACGTCTGCTGCAGTCACTGAGGTTGCACCTTTAAAATTTAGTACTACATTCAAATAATCTGCAGGTGTTGTTGCATCGTATTGATCGTAATATAATTTTATTCCGTCTGTTCCATCTATAACGACAGAATAGACACCTTCAACGTTTACTGCTAGTACTGCTGGATTAGCTCCAGGCATTACTGCAACTCCGCCGTAAGGTATGTTTATTAAACTTGCCATATTTTTATTGTTTAAAATGTTAATAATATAAATTACACAGTTGACTTAAACAATACAAAATTATTAGCTGCTTGTGTTACTAGACATCTTTCTGATAAAAAATGTATTTGCATAGCATCTAAATCAGAAGTATAAGCGCCTCCAACTGAACCAGTGATCCAAGATTTCATTCTTCTATCCTCAGTTTCTGAAGCTCTGTATCTTACGTGCAAAAATGGTCTTCTAATATTTTGACCTAACATTTGATCATAAACAGTTGATGTTCCAGCAGGAACTAATACACCATCTATATCTTGTGTTAAACCTCTAGTAGTAGCATCATTTAAGTATTTCCAGTCAGTTTTGTAGAAGTCATAAGAACCTCTTCTAAATCCTGAAAATCCAAAATTAATAGCCATTTCAGCTTCGTTATCAAATAAACCATAAGAAGCGCTAGCAGTAGAAGCATAACCTCCACCAGCTTGAGCAGCAATCATATCATCAAAATCTAAAGCCGTAGCTCTATTCAAGAATAACATGTTTTCTTCTATTGCTCCTTGTTTATCTAATTGCTTAAGTATTTCATCGAAATCACCTAATGCACCAGCTCCAGGAGCAGCAGCACCAGCAAAATCATTCCATACGTTACCATTTGCTGTAATAGCAGCAAATAAACCTTGTGTACCTTTTGGCACAGCTGTACCTGATAAACCACCACCAGACCATACACCACCAGTAACACCGATAGCGCCAGAAGAACCAGCAGCTAATTCACCTTCAATGCATGCCATTTCAAGATAATCTTCAAATCTTAATCTAGTTTCAGATTCAGCTTTTAAGTACCAAAGATATCCAGAAGTTCCATCTTCAGTAGCTACTTCAACCCAACCGATTTGAGCAGCATCAGATCCTGAAACATCATAATAATCTTTAATAATTATTGGACTATTTTCAAATGTTGTAACTTGAGGTTCAATACCTTGAGTCATTCCTGTGCTTCCTTTTGGAAATTCAGAACCATATACAAACATTTTAAACCCAGTAGTAACACCAGCTCCAAATACAGCAGTCAAACTAGCGGCAGTATAAACATTAGCTGTTGCATTTGCTCCAGATACAGTATCTATAATAGCTTTACAAGAAGTAAAACCATTTGATATAACTACTGTTTGGTTATCTCTAAGTGCATTGTTGCCTGGAATTGTAAGTACGTCTCCAGATCTAGTAACATCTTTGTATGCTATGTGTAATCTATTTTGTTCAGACCATATTACTTGATCTGAGGTCATTGGCATTTCTGCTCCGACCATTCTTAGGAAACCATTTAAGGTTCTATTACCAAATCTCTCTACCTCTTGTTCGTAAAGTTCAGGTAAGTATTGTTGTGACCATTGTCCAGTACCTATGTTGTTAAAGTCAAGGTAATTCCCAGGCATTGTTACTTTAGTAGGCATTGGAGCTATGGATGCGGGAAAACTCCCGCTAGTTGCAAAACTCATAATTTTTAGTTTTTAGTTATTTTTTGTGTTTTATTTTTAACTTAGAACCATCAACACCGGAAATACTCCTTACTTTTAATCCATTTATATACATATCTCCTGGAGCATTATCTCTAGGTTCATTACTTATATTTTTAGATTTAGCAGTAATATTTTTAACGGCGTCCGCTTTGCCTTGCTCATAAAAATGCTGTGCAATTGTATCAGCATTACGCGCAGCGTAGATAGCTTTGTGATAACCTTTATAATCTGATATATTTCCCTTTTCATCTAAGAACTTCTTAACAAAATCGTTCAAATCAGATTGATTAGTTGCAACATCACTAGGATTATTAACTCCATATCTAAATTTCTTTTCACCAAGATCGAAATCAAAACCTTTGAAATCTTTAGTGAAATAATCTTTAGTAGAATTTTTAAACTGTTCGTGACGTTGTTTAACTACCTCTTGTTCTTCGTTGTATCTATTGAAAAAGTCAGTGGCTTTTTGTTGGTCTTTAGTAAGTGAAGGTCTTAACTTAAGCTCTTCATAATATTTACTTTTTAAACCTTCCAAATAACCCTTGGCTTCGGCAACTTCTTCCTTGAGTGCGAGTTTTTTCTTTTTTATATCTCGCTCCTCGTCGTACTCTTCATCCCACGCAAATTTTTCATCCATGATAAATTGAATTTCTTCATCATCTAAATGCGGTTTTGTTTGAGTATAATATTCTTTTAATAATATGTCGTTATCTACAGTGGAATAATCGGCATTTAATCTTATGTAATCTCTCATGTCTCCACCAGTTTCTTTCATAAACTCTATGAGTTTTTCTACATTCTCTGGTAGTTCTATTTGAGGAGTTAATTCAGGTTCTTCTTTTACAACCGTTTTATTAACTGGAATTGTTTCACCTATTGGTTCAAATTCTTCTTCTTTAATTTCTTTAATAGTTGGAGTTTCAGTTTGTTTCTCTTCAACTTTTGTAACTGCTTCTTCAACTTTCTCAATTGCTTTGTCTTCAACTTTAGCAATCTTCTCTTCTTTAACTTCAACAATCTCCTTCTTAACATCTTCGACTTTTACAGGCTCTTCAACCTCTTCTTTCTTTTTAGATAAATCAATTTTAGTTGGTTCATCTTTCTTGTTTAATTTTTTTGCTGAAGGTTTTTTCTTTACTTTAAAAGCACCTTCTTCTTGTACTTCTGTTTCTTCTTTTTTCATGATATGATATTATATAATTAAATAGAACCTATCTTGGAGTAAATTGCTCTAATCCAAAACCACCTAAATTATCAAATCCTTTGGATTCAAAATCTTTTGGTAGTAAATCATTTTTTCTTTGATCTATAAGTTCACTTTGTTGTGTTGCTTGGATTTTAGTTCTTTCGTCTTTTCTATCTTCTTTTTGAGTTTCAGCAGATCTTTTGCTTTCTGATTCAACTTTAGCTAATTGCATATTAAATTGAAATTCTAATTCCATCAACTCTTTTTTCATTTGAGCTTCTTGTTGCATTTTTTGAATAGCGAATTGAGATTTCCCTTGTTCAACTTGCAAAGTATTTTCTGTTAAAACTTGTTGTTTTTGGGCCTCTGCTAAAACAGCTCTTTCTGCTGCTTCTGCATTTGCTTGAGCTTGAGCTTGTATGTTTGCTTGTTGAGCTTGTTGATCTTTTTTAGCTTTTAGAGTTCTTCTCTTTTTAAGTAATTCGTTTGCTAGTTTTAAATTACTAATATTTCTTATATCTATAGCGTCTTCTAAATCTATAGATTGAGTTTGAAGCGCCACTTGAATATTTTGTTCTAACATTGCTTTTTCTTCTTCATCTGGTTCTAATTCTAAGAATATTCCAAAATCATGTAAAGAAGCTGTAGCTATTTCATCTAATGTAGTTACGTTATATACAGAAATACTATCTTGCAAAGCTTCTCTAGTTAAAGGAAACATTAAAGCATCTCCAACTCTAAGCGTTATATTTTCACATGTTTTTAGTGTTAGATATAATCCTGCTTGCAAAATGTGTCTAGTAGCAGTATTTGAATTTGCTGCTGCTAATTTTTGTAAACCAACTAATGCGTCTTTATCAGGCGTGCTAGCATCTCTAGCTTCATTAAGTCCGGTGACATCTCTTATCATTTGTAAATAATACTGATAAGTTTGTATTAATGATTGTATTTTACTACCACCACTAGATGATTGCAATTCTTGAATAGGTACTTTACCATGATTTAATTCACCATCTTGAGTTAATGATCTACCAACAATACTACCTGTTTGGAAATACATGTTCAATGCTTCAGCAGGATTATAATTAGTACCATTACCTAAATCAACTTCGGCTAAACCATCCATATCTAAATAAACACCATCTGGAACTATTCTAGCTAAAACTTGTTGTAGTTTTAAATGCGCTAATTGAATCATATCAGCGAATCCAGTTATTCTACTTACTAAAGACTCTATCTTGCCTTTATACATTCTAGGAGCAGTAATATTATAATTCATATTAACCTTAGTGGTATTAGCAATAGGTCTAGTCATGTTTTCTGCTAATTTCCATTCAAGCATCTTTTCATGACCTAGTATTTTAGCTCCAGTATATAGAACTTCAATAGATCTAGATACTCTTTTAAATGTATCTGCTTCTGGTGGATTAAATGTATCTTGTTTTTCTAATGCTTTTTCTAAACCACTGGGCGTTATTTTTATTTTAAATACTTGATTAGTATAGGTTTTGTATTCAAAAAATACAACTTGAACAGACTGGTTATCTTGTTTACCATTCCAGTTTCTTGTATAACTACTATTTCCGGGATATTTTTGAATTTCCTTCATATCTTCTGGAGATAGATGTGGAAAACGTTTCTTTAGCTCTGGTATACTAATACTTTTTACCTCACCTACATAATATAAATCATCAAAATTAGGATCTTCTGTATACGAATGGACTAAGTTTACTGGATCTACATATTCAACACATATACCATTTGTTCTATTAAAACTAGTTTTTACAGCGCCGATGCCAAGAATAGTTAAATCTTGATTTAATCTTTTTCTTATTAAATGATATTTATTTTTATCTAATATTTGATCTATTAATTCTTCTTCAGCTAATTCAATTGATTGTTTAAAATCTAATTGCATATGAGCAGATAATTCATCCATTGTTTGAGGTTCATTTTCACCTCTATTAGATTCTGTTATATCTATACCCCAAGTTGCTTTTACTGAATCATTAAATGCTTTTAATTGAATATCTTTAATTATACGTTCTGCATAAATAGTTCTTTTTTGTCTTGATTCAGGATCTTGAGCAAAAGCTTTTACTTCATAACTTCTTTGAGAAATACCATTAACAACTATATCTACAAATTTTGGAATTATTGGAACAGGTTTCCAATCTAAATTTAAATAAGACAAATCACCGTTTATAGACAATTCATCTTTATATTTCTGTATTGACTGTTCTCCTCTAGCATATAGTCTTAAGTTATGGAAATTATTGTAATTAGTAGCAAATCTATATCCACCACCGTTGTAGTTATCAAACCATTCGCTTTCGATAGCTCTACCTACGGATAACCCGTATTCCCATGTAGCTTTCTCAGCATCAGGTACTACCTGGTCAGGAAATGAACTGCTAGTATTTGTTTTAATCTGCATCTATTCTATTATTTTTGAAGTATATCCTTTATTATCATATTTTTTAAAGCCTAATGATACTGGAGTTATGTTTCTATTTGCTGTTGGTCTATATCGATTTTTATTACAAGCCATTATTGCTAAACCAGAACTTATTGAAGCATCATGCTTAGTTCTTTTATTAATATCGAATCTTGCCCAATCTTCTAAAGTATTTTGGAAGTACATATCACCATATGAATCCCCTGTCGAACCTACATAAGTCTCTATATATGACTCTATAGCAGCAGCGTGTGCTTGCTTTACGTCTTCACTTGAATTAGGTATTCCACCAATTTCTTTCTCTGTTACAGATAGTTTGTTCCAAACCTTATCAGGTCTGTTCATTGAAAACCCTCTATAACCTCGTCTTTTAAAGTAATAAAGTAATCTAGGTTTATTATTCTCACACAGTATCGGCATACTATAGAATATACAAGCCATCAGAATGTCTTCGAAGAATATCTCAGCCGTTTGAGGTCTTGAAATATACTCCAAGAAAAAATGATTTGGTGGAGCATCTTCCATACTAAATTTAGTAAGTCCATGTAAAGCTCCATTAGAGCCTTTTCCATCAACAGTGCCTGATATATCGTAACTATCACAACCAAAAGCTCCTATATGTTCATTTCGAGGATACTTCACTCCATTCTTTATAATCACTTGATTTTGAAGATTTTTAGGTGGAACCCAAGAAACTTTAAACCTACCATTTTTATTAGGCATAAAAATAACACTAGTGTCTTTGACTCCGTGAGACCATTGAAAATTTCCAATAGTTATATTAGCGGCGTTATTTATACCGTCGTTATAATCTATCTGCTCGTATATCTTGGTTAGATTAAATAAAGATTGTTTAGATTCATCTCTAAAAGCATGAGCCTCTGTTCTAGGAAATTGACGGTAAAATTCGTTTAATCCGTCTTGATCTCCTTTTAACCCATCAGCTTCATTATCCCAGTATTCTATAACACCTATTTTAATTGGCAAACCATCAACGCCTATTGTAGATTCTTCTGGAGTATCAAAAACTGGATGACCATACATATCTATATAGCCTTCGTAATTCCACTCCATCGGAATAAACAAAGAATATAATCCAGACTTTGTTTGACCATTCTTGTTCCTATTAAGAACATCAGAGTTATTGTAAATATCTTTAAAATTTTGACCACCTTTATCTAGAGCATTAGAAGTCGATCCCATCATACACTTACCAATAATTCTTCTACCTAGTCTTAAACATGTTTTAGTTACTTTCCAGTTGTTTTTAATATTATCTGGTCTCTCCCATTTACCACTTTCATCGTGAGCTAATAGTTTTAATTTTTCACCATCATAGCTATTATCTCCAGTGTTTTTCCAATCTATTGTAGTATCTAATCCATCTAGCTCTTCTAGCTTTTCTTTAGAATCTAATTTTCTTCTAGTTAATTTAGAAGCTGGGATTCTGTATGCCAATTCGGTTTTAGGACGATCCATACCATCTTGGATGGGTTTGAAAAAGAATGGATAGTTAATCGAGATGGGTACAACTTTATCCGTGAACATTTTCTTAGCATCTGCACCTGTTTTGGATAATACCCCAAATCTTGAATCGCTTGACATTGTGGCTTGATTAACAAGTTCTGCTGAAGCCATAAATGAAAATCCTGATCGTCTGTTTTTAAGGTAACACATTCCGTAACATCTAGTATCGGCTTTACAAGCTTCCCAGAAGTAAAAGAATAGTTTGTTTGATTCTCTATAATCTGCTGATCCAACATCGATCTTTGCCCACTGTAAATATGTGTAATGAGTACCAGTGATATAGTTAGGAATACCATTGTTATAATACCAAAAACCTTCTTCTCTTCTATTAAATTCTTCATCAATATAATCAAACCATTTTTCTTTAAATTCTAGTGGATACTCATCCCATTCAAAAGTACTTTTTATTCTATTTAGTTCTTTTGGGTATGGTTGTTTTTCCCAGTATTGCTCTTCTTTTTTTTCGCTTCTCTTGACCGCTTTATTAATTGCTGGTAAAGCGATTCTGAGATTTTGAATTTCAATGATTTCTCCAATTTGTCCTGTTTTACTTATAACAATAAAGTCGTAGTCAGAGTTGTAACCATACTCCCATTTCTTATTACGATTCTGCTTCTTTAGAATCTTGGGGTTTACAACATCTTCTATTATCTTAAATAATGTTTGTTGATACTTCATTATTTAGATCTTTTTTCAGGTGAAATAGAAAAAGATCTTTTAGGCTTATCCTCTTCAATCGGTTTCCCATCTAAAATAGCTTCTTCGGCTTCTATTCTATTTAAAATCTCAAAAGCATCAAATATAGCTAGTTTCTTTGTTGCTGCTGCATTCTTTAACCTATCAGCTGAGATATCATCATCTGAATCAACTATCGGCTCTTTAGCAACCTTTATTAATTCATCTACAGCCTTATGCCCAGCTTGGATTATATTCTTTTTCGTTTCCTTCGTATTCATGCTTTATTACAATATCATTTAATTTCATACAATATAAACGCTGATTGTCTACTATAAATTCAAACTCTGATTCGGGTTTGAAAGTTACTAGCATCTCGTTTTTTATACCTATACTGTTTAGCTTCTTGTTGTCATATTTTACTATTCCGATATGAGGTTCTTCTAAGTCTGTATCAAACTCATTGGTACTACATATAGGTTTAACAAAACACCTATCTCCAAAAGTAATCCAATCACCACCATCTTTCTTGTAAAGATAAATTTGGTCAAAAGCACATAAATACATATTTTCGTTTAAATATGATCTACTGTTCTTTTCGTTACCTCTCATATCATAAAACCTTCTGAAGACGTTGTGATGAATCATTATTTGATCACCAATACTAATATCTGTTTTAAACGCCTTAGGGAGCGCTAAAACAAACCCTATATTGTTAACTGACTTAAAGCTTTCTATACTGGTATTAACTACTAAGTCTACACCTTCTATATCTACTGTATTATTGTATCTTTTACCTAAAGGTTCTACGATGAAATCGTACATTCCTTTCATTGATATTCTAAATTATACTCTACAGATATCGCCATGTTTGAATTAAACTTTTTCCAAGGTAGAACTTCATCTTCTTTTATTATATAAATATTATATGAACTGTCATCATCATCAAATATTATATCAGATATGTTATGTCCTCCATAAACTCCTTGACCTACAGCATAATGCATAGCATCATTTTTATAGTCAGTACCAATACTTATTTTTCTTATAACCTTAGACATTACTCTACTACTTCTAATTCTTCTTTTTCCACTTTAGTATATGTACCGTCTTCTATGTCGATGTTAACTGATCCATATTCTGCTTCTAATTCTTTCTTCAACTCCTCTACTTCAACGTTGATCCCTGCAAACTGGTGCATTAGTCCATGTTTTCTAGTTTCTAATAAACCTACTTCGTGAAGTATATTGTTTAGTTCTTTTTGTTGTGTTTGAATTTTATTTAAATGTTCTTCTGAAATTTTCATTTTATTTTATTAAATTGCTTTTTTAACCATTTTTTTTCTTGCATTGGAACATACGTTGGCTATTAAACGTTCTTCCATTCTTGCTAACTTAATAGCACATTCTTTATTTTCATCTATCAATTGTTCTATCTTTTCTTCTAATGATTTTATATCTTCTTTTAGATCTGCTATTATTGCAAAAAATACCTTAGTACTTAATTGTGTTTCTTCAGATTGTTTACCAGCTTTTATGTCTAGTTTCTTTTTCCAAATAGTCCATAATTCTTTTATTCCTAGTGCAGCTGCAACGCTTGCTATAATTGATAGTAATGTAGTATCCATTAGTTTTCTTTTTTAAGTCTCGTTATTTTACCTAATTCAGCATTATGTAATCCACTTGGATTTTTAGTCACTGATATTTCTCTACTTAATTTTATTACATTATTCTTTGTTATAGTTATTTCTCTTTGAATAACCTCTAAAGATTTAATTATCTTATTGTGTGATTCTACTAAATCATTTTTAGTTATCATTGTTTCTACAAGCATTTTATTCTACTGGAATTGGTTCGCTCCATTCTGGAGTTGCCATTAATTCTAATATCTCTGCGTGGTTGTAAGTTTCAACTGGAACTACTGAACCATCTGTTATAAATGTCGGAGTATATCCATCTTTCCATTTAATTACAAATTGCGTATCATCTAAAGATTTTCTTATAGTGAAAGCGCTTGTTTCTCCTATTTGTGCAAAATCTATTTTGTCTATGTCTGTTAAGTTAATTACTGCGTATGTTCTCATATTTTTTATTTTTAAGGTGCTTCTTCTACTATATCTGCTGCGTCCATGTTATATGAAAGAGCATTGTTACTTGAATCAGGGGCGTCTCCTACTCTGTCTTCTATTGTCATATTTGCCGACGTTCCGTTTCCAGAAACTCCTGGAGCATCTCCTGTTAAGTCATCATTTGTCATATTAGCACTCGTTCCGTTGTTACCACCACTACCATTATCTGGAATTGTCCAATTCGTACTAAATGTAGCATCTTCTCCCATTCGCCACCAACTCACTAGTCCACTTTGTCCTGTTAAATCTGTAGGTTTACCACTTCCGTCCCATATGTCTCCAATAGCTTTGACAGAATTAAATATTGCTAATTCATCAATATTACCATCCATATAATTTGTTCCTCCATATTTTGGCACTTTTCCTATTTGGAAATCTACTGTAGGGTCATTCGGTAAAGTTCCTGAGAATGTATCTTGTAAGGTTTGAGTATTTGTATCTTCAGTTCCATCTATATAAAATTTAACTCCAGCAGCATTTTCTGAACCATCATAAGTAACAACTATATTATGCCATAATCCATCAGTAAAAGATAAGGTTAAAGCCTTTTTCGACAAGCGCCCTGTTGCAATTGTTCCATCTCCAGTTAATTCAAAATGTAATTTATTAGTTTGTGCCCCTGATGTTAGAAAATTAACTGCCCATCCATTCATTATATATGTTGGACCCATTCTAACTTTTTTCTTGTTTGCCAATGGAGCACTGTTAGTATGTCCAGCTGCAGTAGTAATTTTAACCCACGCTGATACAGTCATTGGTGTTTGTCCATCATTATGTAGAACATCTCCACATTCTATATAATCATTAACTCCATCAAACGCTAAAGAATATCTAGAAAATACATCTTGTGCTTTATTAGGTAGTAACCAGTTTGTGCTGTTAAATATCGCTTCTTCTCCCATTCGCCACCAATTAACTAAAGCAGCAGCTCCAGAATGAGTAGCTAAATCATTTGGTGTTCCACTATTATATATTTCTGTTACTTCGCTTTGAGTTAATGAATTATTCCAGATTGCAACCTCGTCAATCTCGCCTTCCCAAAAAGTACCTGATGGATAAGTTCCAAGGATTAAATCAGACGTTGTACTTGGCATCGCTGTTGGTCCAGTTACAAACGAAAAGCCATCAGATAATAAAGTTCCATTAATGTAAACTTTTAGCCTTCCAGTTTCATCGGAATTATTTGGTAATGTGCCGTCAAAAACAATAACTAAATTAAACCACTCTCCAGTATTTAAAGCATTGATAACAGTATTTCCACTAACTCTATATTTTGCCCCTCCGTCAAAATAAATATCAAGTCGTCCACTAGACATAATAATAAAAGAATATATTAAAGCATCTGCTCCAGAACCCCATTGATTTAATATACCTTGTGTGCTAGTTTCATTACTATTAAGCCAAAAAGACCAACTTCCACCACTTAAACCATTTAAGGCTGTTACATTTCCGCAATTAATAGTATCATTCAACCCATCAAAATTCATAGAATAATTACTTACCTTATCTTTGTTAGTGTTTTCAGGCATTAGTATTTGAGGTGTTTTGAATGTTGAATTTTCTCCCATACGATACCAAAGATTAGGAGCTGGAACGGTTGCTAAATTGTTTAAATCATCAGGAATTCCCCCGTTAAATATTTCGGCAACATTTGCTCGTTGGTCTGTATCCCATATAGAAAACTCGTCTATATTTCCTAAAAATGGAGTTAAATAGCCTGTTTGTTCTTCTGCAATTCTCATTATACCACTAGCAACTTCAAAAGCGTTAAAACTACTTAAATTATCCGAAGTTGTTTCAT
>Ga0208299_1000855_pt1 | contig 25123 bp, 41 predicted proteins | sample 15_taG_FD_184089 | JGI IMG/M metagenome (GOLD analysis project Ga0208299, IMG submission 184089) | Marine viral communities from the Subarctic Pacific Ocean - 15_ETSP_OMZ_AT15312 metaG (SPAdes) (version 2) | ecosystem: Environmental > Aquatic > Marine > Oceanic | place: Pacific Ocean | collected...
CAAAAAGATCTTGGAACAAAAGGAAATTTACTACCTGGACATATGAGGACTTTTTTATCCAAAAGGTTGACACCTAGCTCCAGATGAAGTATAATTGTAACAAATGAAGTCCCCCCGCTCGTACCATAGGATTGTGGCGCAACGGTAGCGCAGCGGACTTTTAATCCGTTGGTTGTGGGTTCGATTCCCTCCAGTCCTACCAAAAAAGGAGATAAAAAAATGTCAGGAATATCAGTCGCCATCGGCGCTATATTAATTATTGCTGTGCTTTATATTGTTTGGCGCGATTAAAGCGATATCGGAATAATCATTAAAATTAACAAAGAAGGAGAAAATAATATGAATGGTAAACGCACTCGTTGGCTTCGGCAACACCGTATTCAAATTCGGCCAACATGCCCACACACTAGTGTCACCCGCGTCAATGACGACCGCGACTTCTGGTGGCGATGCAGCCACTGCGGCGCGGAAGTTAACTGGCGCCTCTACGTTGTCCGGTGTAGCGATAATACGCTATACACGGGGATAACAAACGATCTTGATCGGCGCATCAATGAACATAATACAAGCAAGCGTGGAGCAAAGTATACAAAGACTAGAAGGCCGGTTGAGTTGATTTATTATGAATCATATAAAAACCGATCGGTTGCTCAACAGGCTGAATACGCATTTAAGAAGCTAAAGCGCGAACAAAAAGAAAAAAAGATACAAGAAAGTCACAGCTTTGAACAGCCTACTGTCGGAGAAAGAGAAATCGCTGCAGTGAGAGATTAAATGGAATTGTTTTCTTTGCTTGTTGGGTGGCTAGCCGTGCTTGTGTATGAAGCATATGTAGATGCTTTTATGTATGTGGGTGCCATTTCCTTGGCGACAGCTTTGGTGTTGTCTATTTTATATTTGAGGTTTTATGACTAATACAACTTTTTTAATTGGAATCTTAATAATAAACACTTTGTTTCTTTTACGGGAGTTCATCAAAAGCGTTATTTTATCTAAGAGGCTTGAAGAGGCAGAAGACACGTTAGAAGTAAAAATCTTAGAAGTCATAAATTTAGAACAGTATATGGGTAAACAAATTCAAGAGTTACGCTCACAAAATAAACAACTAAAAGAAGAACAAAAGCTATTGATCCCGGCCGCAGAGTGATGTATAATATATATACCGCGATGTTCCCGGCGGGGGTCTTATAAGCCTTTGGCTAAACTAGGCCGGGTGGTGCCCAATGAGGTTCAACTCCTCCATCGCGGACCAATTAGGAGAAAAAAATGTATAAAATTAAAGATTTTAAAATTGGAGATAAAATTTACAAACATACAGAAACTGGCTGGAAATACAGCGGCAGCATAGCGAGTGTAACTGATGAGTGTTATGGTGTGCGCGTTGAATCCATTACCGGAATTATAATGACTAGAAAAGATCTTTTTGAATTGCAAGGATATATTGGCGAATCAAAAATTTAAACAACCTATTTAAACCTATTGGGTAAAACTCAATAAACATTTTCAGCAATTGCTGGATCTTAAAGGTAAAACATTAAAGGAGAAAATATAATGAGATACTTTATTACAATGATGCTTACTGTTGCGATTTTATTTATCGCATCTAGTTGCGGAGACAAGGAAGAGAAGACGTGTGATGCTGGAGAAACTACAACTGATGTAACAAAGAAGGAAAAGGAAGATAAGAACTATCTTTGTTATATTGGCTGTTTAGAGGCTGAGAAGTCAAAGGTCGACTGCAAGAAAGAATGCTATGGCGACAAGAAGGGCAAAAAGGATGTGGTTGATTCACCAGATGATGCTACGGCTACCAAGGCTGATGCTGTTTCAGCGCCTGACGACGCTAGTGGAACAAACGGATAAGTGTTCCATAGCTCCCATCGTCTAGCGGTTAGGACACCGGCCTTTCAAGCCGGCGACGAGAGTTCAATTCTCTCTGGGAGTACCAAAAATTATTCAAAGACCTTTTTGATGATACCAGCAATGGTGTCTATATTCCTTTTACGGCGATCTTCATCAACTACCTTTTTAACAAAAGTTGTGGTTTCTTTGAATTTCGGCGAGATGGCTAAGTGAGAAAATCGTATAAAAGCAGCACTAACCATTCCAACTAATTCGCCTCTGTGGTTCATTATCGGAGAACCTGAACTTCCGCCCATCGCTGGCAATGTGTAAATTGCCCTATCATATACTCGCGCATCCCCATCATAAAAGCCCTGAAAAGTCGGTATCATATTTTGATCAAAAATTCCGAGTGGCGCAGCTAAATTATATACACGATCGCCCGGCTTGGGCTTATCAACTGCAATGCGCATTGCGGGGTTTGATAAATCCTTTACATATAATATACAGAGATCATTTTGTTGATCGGTCGCGACGATTTCAACTGGGAAGTATGTGCTTTCAATGTTAATAACATAGAAGAACATTTTATGTTCAACTTTGCTTAAAAACTTCTTTGCTTTTTCGTCAATACAGACATGGGCGGCCGTTAAAACATATGCACCGTTGCCCGTTACTTTGACGACTGCACCAGAGGCCACGGCGCCAAATCGCTTTGTTACACAGAAGTTCTTTTTTTCTGGGTGGCACATTGTTGCTTCTATTGTTTTTTGTATTTTAAGAAAAGAATCGCGCGGCAAAATATTTTTTACAGTATTGCGATGGTGACCGCACGACAACAAAGTGATCAAGATCAAGGGAGTCAAAAATTTAAATAACTTCATATAATAAATAGATGTTTTTTTACATTTTTAGGATCTATTTAAAGTGATCGTCAAAAAATCCCAAAAAAAGGAGAAAAAATCATGACAGAACTTATAGTAGCGGGCGCTCTTGTTTTTAGCATGGCAACGCCGGTGAATTGGGGGAAAATTACAACTGATTTTTCACATTGGTCGTATCACTCCCAGAAGGAAGTAAAAAAACTTCAAAAGACCGAGCATTGCTTCGTTTGGCACGAAGAAGGTATTGTTAAATTCACACCCCCCAAGAAAAAGGCCAAAAAATGAGCTTAATTGCTGATAAGATTAAGCAGATCAAAAGAGAAGAAAATTTAACCACCTCAGAGCTATTTACTAAGTATCCACACCTTGCAGATCTTCTTCTTGCAGAACAAGAAGAAAAGAAGCAAGAGGTGAAAGAAAGTAAAAAACAGCTTCTTAAGGGGTAAATCATATGATTTTGTATGTCGGCCAGACAGGCGAATTAATTAAAAAACTGCAGGAAGGGCTAGCTTATTTGGGTTATCATCCCGGGCCAATCGATGGTCATTTTGGCACTATGACTGAAGATGCTGTAGAGGCATTCCAAAAGAAATCAAAAATCTATGTAGACGGCAAAGTCGGCTCTTCAACCGCAGGCATGTTTAATCGAGCCTTGGGTTCACCCAAAATTGAACTTCATTTAGATTTAAAGCCGCCAGAAGAAACCATTCCAGATGCTCCTCAAAAGCTCAAATGGGTTAGATGCCCAGCCGATAGATTTCAGAACAGAGGCGGCTTTACTAGAACAACTTTACGCGAAGACACTGCGGAAGCTTATAACAAATTATATGAAGAAGTTCATGCGCTTGGGGGAATTATTACTTCTGCCGGCGGCAGGCGCGGCCTTAGTTCTAAAGCCAGCCCAGCGAGAAGTAAGAAGTCTATGCACTATGTTGGCCGAGCATTTGATATGGCACTTCCAACCGGTATGCAAAATCCGAGTACAGACCCTTACTTGATTGAAAATGTTGGCGGGAGGAAGTGGACTGTTTGGTGTAAAACAGACAACCCGAACGTAGCCGAGCAAACTATTGAAGCTTCCTATGTTGTCACAAAGAAAAACTCTAAAGGTAAAAGATACACGGTCGTCAAAACAACAGAAATAACTTGTAGAGCTTTTAATTTTACTGATTTGGCCGAAAAACATGGATTCAAGCGCATTTCAGCTAGGCGCAGTTTCTTTAAGGGTGGCGCCTATGGTGGTGCCGAATGGTGGCATTTTCAGTGGGAAGATGATTTAGAGTCAAATAAAACTACATTTGGCGAAGAATTATTAAAAGTATATACTCTACAAAAAGCTAAAAAGTTTGTATACTGGAATGAGGCCAAGAATTGTAAATGGAAAGTTAATTGGTTTTAAGGAGAAAAAATGAACGAAGAAAATAATCAAAATGAGTGGACAGAACCGGCGATTGAAGACGATGATGATTTTGATTTTGTAGACCATTATGGCGCAGAAATAGATACGAAAAGTCAAGACCAGCTACCCGATAATACTATAAAAAGCGCACTCAATTGCGCCTTTGTTGGTTTCGGCGGCGGCGGCGGCAAGATGGCGAAAGCTTTTTTAGACTTAGGTTTTAATAAGACTTTTCTAGTTAACACAACGGCCAAGGATCAGCCAGAAGGAATGGACCCTAAGCACTTAGTATTAATTCCAGATGCCGATGGTGTCGGAAAGGATGTCGATCTCGGAAAGGCAATTTTTAAGAATAATGGAACAGTTGTTGAGGACGCCTTAAAAAATAAATTAGGCAATATTGATTGGCTTTTTGTTTGTGCTGGCGGTGGCGGGGGTACTGGAAGTGCCTGTGTCGCCCTTCATGACGTTTTTGACAGATATCTTAAGTCTGTACAGGCCGGCGGAAAGGTTGTTTATATTGTTTCGTGGCCATCTGCTCAAGAGTTGCTTAATAAAACAATTGCTAAAAATGCACTAGCACTAGCCAATGATGTCGCTGGCCACACTCATATTTTGTTGGACAACGAAAGGCAATTAGAGTTGTTGCGCGGTAAGGTGGGCATACTTGGAATGTACCCAACGGCGAATAAAACATTTGCTAAGTTATTTAGTCAAATCCTTAAGTTGGCATCAGAACAATCATCTGTGCAAACATTTGATTCGAAAGATTTGGAAACGTGCCTAAGAACAGAAAAGAGAGTTTTCTTGGGTACCACAGTTATTCCAGACCCCAAGGCTTCAAGTTTGGGCGCTGCCATTTATCAAAATTGTTCTAAAAGATCGCCCTGCCCGCCGCCTCGCACAAAGGGTGAAACTGGCACTATGCTTTTAGTTGCAACACCAGAAATGGCAAATGATCCAGAAATTAGTAAACATTTAGATGCTGCTATTTCATATGTCGGCGGAAGAACAGATACTTTGTTTTCTGGAGTGTATATAAGAAACAAGTTGCCGGGACTTATCGCTATATTAATGGTGAGCGGTTTAGACAAGTAAAAAACTAGTTATTATGTGGACGATGAGCTTAAAGAATTATTAGGTAGCGTAAGAAGTAAAACTTTTGCGCTGCTTTTTATGTTATTTGCTGCAGCGCTTTTTGTTGAAGAGCACGTTAAGCACGATTTGACACAAGAATTAGAAATAAGACAGCTAATTAATTATGTTTCGCACTTAGAAAAACAAACCTCTAATTACTATCAGGAGATTCAACGCCTTAAGACAAGAAACGCGTGCATAGTAAGATGAAAATATTATTTGAAAATTGGCGAAAGTTTTTAAAAGAAGAGGACACAACGAATGTTCCTTGGCGTAAAACTGTTCGGGAGAAGCCTGCAGGGTTTCATGGCGCTCGCACCGTACCTGCTAAAAAGGGCCTTGAGCCTATGGATCCAAGGGGCATAAGAACTCCTGCCGCCACGCCACCCCCGGGTGTGGGAACGAAGGAAATCCCCGCAGTTCAACTTTCTGGTGAAACGCAAGTAAACAACGCAAGCAAACTTTATGAATATTTTAACGAAGATCATCGCATCAGAAATATATTTGCAGAAGGTTGGGGCGGCGGCTATACTGTCCCGAGCACACTTCGACCAGAGCCGGCTAAGAGATTAATTAATTTTATGGTGGCGAATAATCCCATTTTTCAGAACAATAAAATTGTTGAATATTTAGGTGGCGGCTCTTTTGGGTTTGTAGTACTGCTTGATAACAACCATGCTTTAAAAATCTTTGTAGGATCATATGATCCGGGCAGTGGGCGCATCGATCCAACCGGCGGATTAGATATTAAAAGATATAAAGCCTCACAAGAAAAAGCATTTGGTGGAACGTCCGAACCCGGCGAATTAATGATTTATGATGAAGGCGAAATTGAAACTCCGCTTGGTAGAAAGTGGTTTTACGCAGAAATGCCACAATTAAGAACTCTCAGTGATTATATGCGGTATGTCCACAAAGATAAGGATGCGCAGAAAGTTACAGAGGGCGTTGATTATGAAATTTCATTTTTAAAGGAATTGGCTTATATATCTAACTTGGTTGATGCACACGGCGCAGAGGCAGTTATAGAAGATGCGGAATCCCCAGCACAAGCTCAAGCTTGGGAAGATCTTTGGAATGCCGATCCGGAGGCCCTAGCGGCGAAGCTCAAAGACAAATCTCGCAAGAAGCCAATTATAAATATGATGAAGTGTTGTATGGCTATTGATACTAAGCCACGCGGTGATGAGCCTACGCAGCTAGCAGAGTTTGCGGAATTGTTAGGGCAGGGAAATTTAGATGCTATTTTTAACACAACCGGCTATAAAAATCGTAAAAAGCTTTTTCTTTTAGACAAAACATATGCCAAGAATCTTTTTAATCAACTTAAAGAAATATTAAAAACTAAAATTCTTGATGATATCACGGACATAAGGGGCGCGAATGTTGGTATCTCCCAACAAGATGAAAGCCTTCCAATTATCTTTGATTACTGATATAATAATTATATGAACCTCAAAGAAGGCCAACTTGTAAAGTTTTCTTATGTGGATGGCGGTGTCGATGCTATGCTTGGCATTGTTACGAAAATTACCGGAAGCAAAATAAACATCCTTTGGATTTTAGAAGATCATACCCACACAGTTTCATATAAAGATTTTCAACACGCACTGGACAACGGCGTATACATAATAGTTGAAGAAAACGATTGACATTGCGCCCAGATTTGGTATACTGATAGTACAGAAAAGGAGGCTATTATGTCTGATGAGACAGCCAAAGCAGTACACATTACTGAATACATTAAATCACTATCCGCAATCGAGGATTGCATTCGACCATACCAAGATCAGCGCCGAGATTTGGCGCGGAACTATGTTAACAACAAGTGGCTTTCAAAGGAAGAAATTCGACTTGCCAAGAAGGCTTATCGCTTGATGAGCGACGATATTGACTTTGAGCAGCTTGGTGCATTTTATGACCGAGTTGTTGAAGCATCAAAGGAGGCAAACTAATGGAAGTCCTATGGATTACCGGGGCGCTCTTCGCGCTGATTATTGGTATAACAAAGTTTGTAGAATACACCAATCGCAAGGAAGCTTATGACCGCGCAGTTAAAATCGCTCGGGGGAAATAATGAAGATCAAGCCGCTGAATAGGCACCTTGTTGTGCACAAGAAACCAAAGGAAAAGAAAGAAAAGAATTCATCTTTTATCTTGCCCGAAGGCTATGAATCTTCAATCGAAAAATATTCTATAGTCAAAGTGCTAGACATTGCAGAAGACAGCAAACTCAAGGGCATCAAACCCGGCAGTGAAGTTATTGTTGAGACAAGTATGCTGTTTGAAGTTACTGGGAGTACTTTGGTTTTGGAGAATTATGTTTACGGGCTAATCAACTAAAGCTGGAATGAAAAAGCATGTTTATGAATATGACGAAGTTGTTGTCGGCAGCGGACTGTCTGCAATATTTTATTCGTATATAAATCAACTGCCGCTTATTTTTAAAGAAGAGAATCCGCCTCAATTTTATGAACACTTTGAGGCGGATTTTCCTTTAGATGGCTTGTTTTTAACTAATCCCGCGGGAACCTTAAATACGCCCCAAGGACAAATTAAAGTGGGCACATCTAAGTTACAGATGTATGATCGTCTTTTGTTTGTTTTGTCGGTGGCTGGTAAAATTCCAATTTCGGATAAAATAGAAAAAATCAGATCAGAAGGAAATACTTTAAAAATTGCGACACAAAGGGCGAGATCTATAAAAATTAAATTTAATAAATTACGCGTTTTTGATCCTGAGTTGATTCAGAATCTTAACAGACTTTCTTCTCAAAAAAAGAAATGTTTGGTCCAAGATAAATTTAGAGTTGTAATGGAAGAGCATGATTATGATTTAATAAGAGTCAACGATGATTTTGTTTCTGAGATTCGTTTTTATGCAAACGAAGTTATTAAGAAAAGAAAGGAAATTGTTGTTACGTCCTTTTTAACTGATGATGATTTATTAAAATTTGATTATTCTTTAATTCCAATGAAGTATAAATTAAGAAGTATATTTGAAAATCTAGGATTAAAAAAAAGAGTATATGAACAAGAAATCGTTCTTGATTATATTAACAGGGAGGTATATAATCGTGATACAAGTGAATATGAAGAAGTCGAAAATATTGTTTTTGATTTTAGGACTGAAAAAGAGATATGTTTAAACACACTGCAGCACATGCACCACCAAACTCGTTTAACCTTGCTGGATGTATATCCATGGAGGTTAAACCATCTACTTTTGGATTCCAGTGGCATGATTCGCTAATGCCAATTGGCCCAAACTATACAGCCCTTGAGCGTGCTATTTTTGAGTGCGCATGCGCGGGGTGTGAATCTATATGGATTACCGTAAATGATGATTGGGCGCCCCTTATTAAACATAGGATTGGCGACTATGTACAAGATCCTGTTTGGTATTATCGCGAGTATGATGTTTTTGGAAGCGACTCTAGAAAGGTTATTCCAATTTTTTGTGTTCCTCATGTGCCAAAATATAGAAGCCGAAGAGACAGCTTGGGTTGGGGTATCATTAATGCTGCACTATACGCACTGCGAGTAACAAAAAATATAAGCGAGTTTTTGTATCCGAATAGATTCTATGCTGCTTTTCCATTTGGTGTGTATGATCCGCGGGCCCTTATTAAAGAGCGCAACATAATATCTTCTTCGAAGCAGTTTTACGTAACACATAAAGGCAGAACAGTCAAAGATAACAAGCGCCTAGGTTTTACTTTTACGCGAGAAGATATTAAAAAAATTAATGCAAACATTTCATCCAAAAATACTGGCACATGGGAGGCTATCGGAGATTTTGTTAAAGATGATCCTTCTGCTTGGTCTAAACGCCGACCGCTTGATGAACAGTATATAGCTAGAAAATTTACCCTAGATAAAGTTTTTGAGCCTATGGGAATATCTGACGCAGAAAAACTAGAATTACCATGGTATTATGATATAAGTACATGGGAAGGGTACAAAAAATATATGGGCTCTACAGAACAGCTTAAGAGGCCAAAACCACTAACGGCAGGAAAATTGCCGGCAATAGGAGTAGATGATGATTGAAGAAAAAGTGTATGACGAAATTTCGCTACTAATTAAAGAGCATTGCGGATTACCATGCTATTGGTATGAATTAACAATCGACCAACAAAACTTTGTTATCGCGATGTTAGAGACGCAAAAAAATCTTAAGGTGGAAACAATGAAAGACTTGCTTTTAGAACGCATTCGTTATAAAATAGAGGAGTGCAGAGAAGAAAGAGAGCATTTTGCCAATGTTGAAGAGGCACAGGAGTCTTTCGACAATCTTCTCGATGAACTTGAAACACTAGTAGACGATTGGTTTGATAATGAAAACAAAAGCAGAGAATAATATACCCTTTGTAAATTTACACGGACACACAACATTTAGCATTTTTGATGCAATAGGCTTTCCCCAAGAACATATGGATTTTGCATATGAGAATGGGTCGAAAGCCTTGGCAATCACTGATCATGGAAACATGAACGGCCTTTCCTATCAGGTTCTTCACGCGAAGAAGATGAAAGAAGAAGGCCGCGATCTCAAGCCGATTTATGGTATTGAGGCGTACTTCATTGATGATCTGGACAAATGGAAGGGCGAATACGAAGAACACAAAACAACACAGAAAAAGAAGAAGAAAGAGGACATCTCTATGTCCGTAGAAGACGAACAAGAAAGTAAGCGAGCGGCAAAGAATATCCTTAATAGGCGAGCACACTTGGTATTGTTGGCTCAGAATCAGAAAGGGTTAACAAATCTTTTCCAATTGGTTTCCAAGTCGTTTCAACCCGAAAGCTTCTATCGTTATCCTCGCATGGATTACAAAATGCTTGAGGAGCATAACGAAGGAATCATATGTTCTTCTGCCTGCCTGGGAGGCCCTCTAGGCAAAGATTATTGGAACAACCGGGACCAGGGCTCTAAAGCAGTAAAAGACGCGATGACGGACACTGTGAGGCGCTTTAAAGACATCTTTGGCGATAGGTTCTATGGAGAACTCCAATGGAACACAATCCCCGAACAACATGAAGTCAATAGACACATCATTGACGTGTGTGCAGAAGAGGGTGTTGAGCTTATTTCAACCGCCGATGCCCACTATCCGCGACCAGAACTATATAAGGACAGAGAGCTTTATAAGCAGCTAGGCTGGCTTGGGAAATCTAAGCCAGATTATGCAGATAACAAGCTGCCCAACAGCAGAGAGGAACTAAAATATGAGCTTTATCCGAAGAGCGGCGAACAAATGTGGGAAGCGTATAAAAGATACAGCAGAGAATGTAATGTTGTATACGATGATGATGCCATTCTTGGCAGTATCGAGCGTACATCTGACATCGCTTTTAGTCGTATCGATAGTTTCTACCCGAACGATGAAGTCCAGCTACCAGAATTTGTTGTGCCCAAGGATAAAACCGAAGAAGAAGCCCTAATTGAAATGTGTATCGCCGGGCTTAAAGCCAAGGGATTACACAAGAATAACGAATATGTTTTGAGACTTCAGAAGGAGTACGCGGTCATTAAAGATCGCGGCTTTGCAAAGTACTTCCTTACAATGAAGGCTATCTCCGACAAGGCGCAGTCGTGCCAGTTGGTGGGTAGTGGTAGGGGTAGCGCTGCTGGTTCCCTCGTTGCATATGTGCTGGATATTACACAGGTTGATCCGATTAAGTTTGGGCTTCTGTTTGAGAGATTCTTGACGAAGGATGGTAGCGGTTATCCCGATATTGATTATGATGTTTCAGATCCGATGGAACTGAAGGATATGTTTATTAATGAGTGGGGCAAGAACAATGTTGTGCCCATCTCAAATTATAACACGCTGCAGTTTCGTTCTTTGATTAAAGACATCAGCAAGTTTTACGGCATACCTTTCACTGAAGCGAACAAGGTAACGAGCCAAATGCTTGACGAGGCAACACCAATTGCGAAGAAGGCACACGGCATCAAAGCCGGTGTGTATGTTCCAACGTTTGAAGAATTAATGGAATATAGCTATACTTTGAAGGCATATTTTAACAAGTATCCACACATTAAAGAACACGTATTGAATCTGAAAGGGCAGATCCGTTCAGTTTCGCGACACGCAGGCGGCGTGCTTGTAGCGGATGATTTGAATAAGAAAATGCCGCTAATTAATAGTGGGGGAGTTATACAAACCCCTTGGAGTGAAGGACAAAATGTTAGACATCTTGAGCCTCTTGGCTTTATTAAGTTTGATATTCTCGGACTTGCATCATTACGAATGGTTGAGGATTGCATCAGGCACATCCTTCGGCGGCATCATGGCGTGGAGACACCAACTTTTTCAGATGTTAAAGAGTGGTATGACAAGCATTTGCATCCCGATGTAATTGATTTTAATGATCAGAAGGTTTATAAAAATATATTCCACAAAGGTAAGTGGGCTGGCGTATTTCAGTTTGCAAACAATGGCGCGCAGAATTTCTGCAGGAAATCAAAACCAAAGAGTATCATTGATATTTCAGCGATTACTTCGATTTATCGCCCGGGCCCTTTGAGCGCCGGCGTTGATAACCAATATGTAAATGCGAAGAACAATCCTTCAAGTGTGAAATATATTCACAAGCTGATTAAGGAAGTTACTAAGGAAACTCACGGCTTTCTTATCTTCCAAGAACAGATCGCTTTGTTGGCTCACAAGCTGGGCAAAGATCTTTCTCTTGACGAAGGCAACATGCTTCGCAAACTATTAACCAAAAAAGGAACAACAGGAAAAACTTATGAAAAGAAAAAGAAGATTTACAACAAGTTTATTGAAGGCTGTGTCGAAAAGAGGATCGACAAAAGCGAAGCTGAAAAGCTCTGGCAAACATTCGAATACTTTTCGGGGTATGGCTTTAATAAGTCCCACGCAGTCAGCTATTCTATTCTTAGCTATCAGTGTGCCTATCTTCTTAATTACTATCCCTCTGAGTGGCTGGCGGCTTTTTTGGACAAAGAACCAGAGGACAAGAAGGCAAAAGCTATATCCATCGCAAGAAGTCTTGGATATAATATCAAAACAACAGACATAAACACCTCTGGTAAAGTTTGGGAGATTGATGGTAAAACACTAATCCAGCCGCTTACTTCAATTAAGGGCTTGGGCGCTGTTGCGATTGATCAGATTATTATGAACAGGCCTTTTAATAATGTTGAGGAGTTGTTGTTTAATGAGAATATTTCATACAGTAAGCTGAATAAAAAGGGCATCGATGTATTAACTCGCAGTCAAGCGCTAAATTGTTTGATGGACGATAGATTCGCTGGCCTTAAACACTTTTGGTCTGCCGTTGCGGTAGATCGGCCGAAGACGAAGAAGAAACTTGATGAGAACATCGAACTTTACAAGGACGAAGGAAGCTTTACAAATGAAGAAAAGGTTCAGTATCTCGACTCTTTGACAGGTGTATATCCAATTGAAATGGTTGTTGACGATACTACAATTAAGAATTTTGAAAAGTATAAGGTACCGCCGCTTGGTGAATTCGACCCGGCTCTTAAGATAGCTTGGTTTATTCCGAAGGAAATTGTCGAAAAGAAAACAAAACACGGAAAGATATACTGGATTTTACGTGTTACCGATAGCTCTAGTAAACTTAATTCTATTAAATGCTGGGGCGTGAAAAAAGATCAGCAATTAGCGCTGAACAAGCCTTATATGGCCAAGCTTGACTATAATAGTAAATGGGGATTCAGCACAAGATCAATTAAGTATAATTTTAAGCTAGTGGGGTGAAGGATTTTTAATTTTTTATACACTATTTATTGTTGTATCTCACAAAGGAGAGAAATAAGATGAAAATTACCAAAGCCGCTTTAAAGCAATTAATCCGCGAAGAGATTACGAACTCTCTTGAGGAGGCCGAGGTGTCGCCCGCGGCATATGCGCGGCAACTTGGTGGCGCCGAAGGCGCCGCGGCCTTCGAGGCTGGCGAGGGCCCACAGACCTACGGCGGCGATCACGCCGCGTCAGATGCGAAATTCCTTAAATTAATAGATGCAGAGGTAAAGAAATTTCTGGTCGCTCTCGACAAGATACAGAGACAGACAAGAAGCAAGGAAGTTCAAAAGAAAGCAGACATTTTAAAATCTTTGATGAAGAAGACAATAGTTGGCGCTTTCTACGACAAGTCTGGCAAACCAATTAAGATGTTTAACGAACCCGGCGCCGAGACGGTTCCCCCGGGAACGTTCGGTCCTGAATAGCATATTATCGCTTGACTTATTCCCCTCCTGTGTTATAATGAATACTAGATAACACAGGAGGGAAAATGTTTTCTGTTACAAAAAAAATTACATTGGCCGTTGCGTTGATTGTGCTGTGCTTTGCGCCGCCTCAAGTATTTGCTGATTCTGATTCGCTGGCTGTAAAAAGCGATGGCTATACTGGAATTGCCGCACCTATTATTTTAGATAAGGATGAGGAGACCACGCCGCTTGTATTGAAGATGGTGTTTTCTCTAAAGAGAGAAAATCAAAGGAGACTTTTAAAGAAAAAGCCTTTAAAGGCGTGTGATTCGAACCCAATTTTAGGAAAAATTCTTAGCGGGTTTCATGAGCATATTAAGCAGGCATTTGGAGAGGATATTAAGAGAAAAGGGAATTTTATATATTTTTTCACCACTGAAGATCATTACAAAGATAAAGATCTAATTTTTCTTCTTTGTCATTGGCCAGAAAAATAAATCACTTTTTTCAAAGCCCCGGCGAAAGCCGGGGCTTTTTTTATTTGACATTGCTTTCAAAATTGTGTATTATAAACATATGCTTTGGAGGCAAAATGAATTTAAGAGTTTATAAAATTAGAAAAGACGCAAAGCTACCTGTTCGGGCACACGTTGCAGACGCTGGAATTGATTTGTTTTATTGTCCGGACAAAGAACACTTGATGTATGGAATGGACTATTGTGTTCATGCCGGCGAATCAAAGATTGTTCCAACCGGCATCAAGGTAGAGGTGCCATATGGCTTTATGTTAGAAATTAAAAATAAGTCAAGCGTGGCTGCAAAGAGGCAACTGCTTGTCGGGGCATGCGTAGTTGATAGCGGATATAACGGCGAAGTGTTTGTTAATTTACACAATGTCGGCGCCGCTTCTCGCATTATCGAGCCGGGACAAAAAATCGCGCAAGGTGTGATGATTCCTGTGGAGCCTTGTGTGGTAGTTGAGTGCCCTACGGACACTTTAAATGAAAATTCAACCAGAGGCGAAGGCGCACTGGGAAGCACAGGAGATAAGTAAATGGAATGGGGTATGAAAAGTATGTCTAACGACAGAACGCAATTAGGTAAAATGGCTGTACATTATTCAAGCAAGTCAAATGAGTGGGAAACACCACAAGATTTTTATGAAAGATTGAACAACACCTTTCAGTTCAACTTAGATCCTTGCGCGGTACCGGAAACTACTAAGTGTGAAAAATATTTTACCAAACAAGAAGACGGCTTAAGCAAAAGCTGGGAAGGACACAGAGTTTTTATGAACCCTCCATATGGCCGCGAAATAGGCCAGTGGATAAAGAAAGCGTATGAAGAGGGCGAAAAGCCCAATACAGTTGTTGTCTGTCTTGTTCCATCCAGAACTGATACAAAATATTGGCACGACTACTGTATGAAAGCAGACGAAATTTATTTCATCAAAGGCAGGTTAAAATTTGGGAACTCTAACAACGCCGCCCCCTTTCCGTCGGCGGTTGTGGTCTTTAGAGGCCCACCAGTTGCAGGCATGCCGAGGTCACAATTAAGAATTACAACAATGGAGAATAAAAATGGGCAGCTTAGAAAGAAAACTAATGAGAAAACAACAAAAAGAGAACAGAAAATTTGAGAAGAAATTAGCAAAAAAACTAAACATGTTCGATGATTTACCAGAGAATTGTTTAACTTGCGAAAAAGAATATGATAAAAAGAATAAAGAACAAGCAATGACTTGGCAAGTGGTAGTAAAAACGGATGCTGTGAGGCTTTATTGTCCAGAGTGTTGGGACAAAGCCAAAGATTTAATAAACAAATATATGGAGGAACAAAATGAAAGAACTGACTAATAAAGATTTTGTTCAGGTTACAAAAACTAATAAACGAAGCATAGTCGCGTTTAAAAGCAACGGCTGCCATCTTTGTGTCGCCTTGCAGCCGATCCTTGATGAAGTTGGTGAAAGATATGCCGAAAAATGTAAATTTTATAATTTAAACATAGATTTACCCGAAAATGAACCAATTGCAAAGAAGTTTATTCAAAATGGCGTACCGACGCTGTATTTTTTCGAGAAAGGACAGCCGTATGAAATCCCAGACCCTGAAAATCCAGCCAGAGACTCATGGTTTTCTGAACAATATTTAAGTGGCTTTTTAAATGGCGTTCTCAAGAAGAAGATGGGAGTTTAAATGCAATCGACTTATGATTTAGACAAATATCAGAAAAAAGCTTGGTCATATATTGCTAAAATGAATACAAATGAAGTCAAGTTAACGTTTGATGATATTTTATTGCTGCCTCAATACTCAACAATTATTAGCAGAAAGTATGTAGTGTTAGAACAAGAATTAGATTCGAAAAATAGTTTGCAGATTCCAATCATATCTAGCCCAATGGACACTATAACAGGCACAACTATGACTCAAGCAATGAGTGATTTGGGTGGTTTGGGAATTCTACACAGATACAATACAATCGAAGAACAGGCGGCCATGGTCCGCAAGGTATCAGGCTTGTGTGGCGCAGCCATCGGAGTAGCTGGAGATTTTGAAGAGCGCTCTACAGCACTATATGATGCTGGTGCAAGAGTTCTTTGTCTAGATGTTGCGCACGGCCATCATGTTCTAGTGGAGCGGGCATTAAAGACATTAAAGGATATTTATGGTAACGACGTTCATCTGATGGCTGGCAATGTTGCAACACTGGGAGGATTCAATGATTTGGCTGACTGGGGTGCTGATAGCATTAGATGTGGTATTGGAGGTGGTAGCATTTGTACTACAAGAATACAAACGGGACACGGTGTTCCGGGGTTTGAGACGATACTTGAGTGCGCCCAATCAGACAGAGATGCAAAAATCATCATTGACGGCGGTATTAAAAATTCGGGTGATATTGTTAAGGCTCTCGCTGCTGGCGCTGATTTTGTCATGTTGGGATCACTCCTTGCTGGAACTACTGAATCTCCCGGTGAAGTGGTAACTTACACAGATGGTAGCAAACGAAAGGCTTATCGCGGCATGGCCAGCAAAAAGGCACAAGAAGCTTGGCGGGGAAAGTCTAGCACCCCCGAAGGAATTGCGACAACAGTACATTATAAAGGCTCTGTCAAAAATATAATAAAAGATTTGGTAGGCGGCATTAAGAGTGGTTGTTCTTATTCGGGAGCTAAAAACTTGAAAGAGCTAAGGGCACATTGTCATTTTATAAGACAATCAGCGGCGAGTAAGTATGAAAGCTCTCCGCATATTTTGGTAAAAGAATGAAGAAATATAAAGTGATAGGTTATAAATTTCCTGTAAAACTTCACGCTGAATTAAAGGCGCGTCTTTTTTACGATGAGATTCCCATGACTAAGTTTATTCGGTCTTATGTTGAGGCTTACCTCAATAAAGACTCTTTGGTTCTTGAATTTATAAATCAATATAAAGAACAAGAAAAAATTCAAAATAAAAAGAAAAGAAGCGAAAATAAAAAATTGATTGAAAAGGGGGAAAAAATTGAAAGCCTTTTCAATCTCTCAAAAGAAGAAGTCGAAGACATTTATGATGTTATAACTGACGATATTAGGGGTTTAGAAATATGAAGTGCGTAGAGTTGGTCGAAGCGAGCCGTGTGGCGTGTTGCAGTAGTGATTGTCGCTACTGGATAGATTATGAAAAAGATTTAAATTGTACAATTGCGTGTGTCAAAAAAAATGGCGCTATGACACTACAAGAAACATCGAAACGTATTGGGTTGAGTTATGTCAGAATAAAGCAGATCCAAGATAAGGCAATGAAAAAAATAAATAAAGAAATTACCAAAAACTCCTAGTTATTTAGGGATGAAAGCGATGAAAAAATATAATGTTAAGATTCAAGAAAGAGATGCTCAAAAAGAGGATTTTAAACTTTTATTGGTGAAAGTTGATTCCCATGAAGATTTCATTACGTGGTTTAAACTGTTCTCAACCATTGAGAAGAGAAAAAAGTTATCGTTCATAGAGTTGTTAGACTGTGATGATTCCAAAGGAAGGGTTTTTTAATTTTTTGTGAACTATTTAATAAAGACAGCCGTTAAAAACATTAGGAGTTAATAACATGAGCAAGAAGATTTTAAAAGAGGCCACAATCCGAAGATTTATGAAGTTGGCCAAGATTGACAATTATTTAAATAAAGACTTTTTGCAAGAAAATGCTGATTTGTCGGAAGAAGAGCTAGAAGAGTCTGAAGAGTTGGTTGAGCTTGATGGTCTTTTTGAAGACGAAGGCGAAGACGAAGGCGAAGACGCCGATCTTGGTTTAGGCGATGAAGAGCCCCTAGGTGACGACGAGCCTGATGCTGACCTTGGAGACGAGGCTGACCTTGGAGACGAGGCTGACTTAGAGGCCAAGCTTGTTGCTGGTATCGAGGCCATGGCGGCGGCAATGGGTGTCGATGTAGAAGTTTCCGGTGAAGCCGACGAGGCAGCCATGGAAGAGCCTGCAGAACCCATGGAAGAGCCCATGGAAGAGCCCATGGAAGAAACAGAGTTGGCAATGGAAGGCCTCGTTAATCGAATCGCCGCGAGAGTTGCTAAAAGAATTCTTAATGAAAGCAAGTAAAAATAAACTGCTTTAAAAAAACAACCAGCCCTTTATATCAAAGGGCTGGTTTTTTTATATTTTGAAAAAATGAAAAAGAAAGATGCCTTTATAGAATTTCTACGGGAAAGAGATATTCTGTATATAAAAGACAATGTTTATCACGCTGAAAGAGCTTTTAAAACAAAGGCTCTAATGGATTGGTTTTTGAAACAAAAAAATGAAAAACATTTTAAAAAATATGTTATTCTAATTGAAGAGTTTTTAGTTGGAGATATTGACATTTCCATAGAAGATGATAGAATAGTAGTAGAAGAGAAGAAAAAACAGGAGCACGCGTGAATAAAGAATATTGTAATGGCTTTGCACTTCATGAAAAATTATTAAAAGGAGTAGACACATTAACAGAAAATGTTGCTGCCACTTTAGGTCCGAAAGGAAGAAACGTAATAATTCATAGAAAAAATGCCAACCCTTTTATTACCAAAGACGGCGTTACTATCGCAAAATTTGTAGATTTATCAGATCCTTTTGAGAATGCTGCAGCCCAAATTATAAAAGAGGCCGCGCTTAATACAAATATGATGGCTGGTGATGGAACTACAACATCTATAGTATTAACGCAAAAATTAATTTCAGAAGCCCAAAAATATTTAAGAAGCGGCATTTCCCCAGTCGAACTCAAGAGAGGGATGGATGTCGCCGTTGAAGAAGTAATACAATATTTGACTACTAGCGCCAAACAAGTGTCTAGCAAAGAAGACATAGCCAGTGTTGCAACTATATCAGCGAACGGAGACAAAGTAATAGGTGAGTTAATTGCCATGGCCATTGATCAAGCAGGTAAAAATGGTTCTGTTAGCATTGAGGAGGCTCGCTCTGCCGAGACTTCTTTAGAGCTAATTGAAGGGTTTGCCTTTGACAGTGGATATGTATCGCCCAGCTTCATTACCGACGAAAGAACAGGAGCAGTTAAGCATGAAAATTGTTTATTTTTTATAACTGACCACAAGCTAGAAGCCCTTGACGAGGTGTTGCCAGTATTGGAATTAGCCGCAAGGGAATCTAGGCCCTTCATCATTATTGCGGATGATATAAAAGGGCAGTTTTTAGCGGCCCTTGTTGCCAACTCTCTGAGGGGCTCAATGAAGGTTGCAGCCGTTAAAGCGCCCTTTTATGGCGAGCAACGGCAAGAAATTCTTTCTGATTTGGCGCTATCTACTGGCGCTACTTTTATAAAAAGAGAGTCGGGCATTTCTTTTAAAGAAATTAAATTAAGTCATTTTGGCAGAGCTAAAAATATTGAAATTTATAAAAACAAAACTATAATTGCGGGCGGTAAGGCTGATTATAAGAGAGTAGAAGAAAAAATAGAAACAATTAAAGAACAAATAAAATCTGAAGAGTCCATGCAGATCTGCGAACGGCTTCAAGAAAGAATTACAAGATTGGTCAGCGGAGTTGCAGTCATTAAGGTTGGTGCAGCAAGTCAGATAGAGTTGGTAGAAAAGGTACATCGTATTGAGGATGCTTTGGGCGCGGTTCGCGCTGCTCAATTGGGTGGCATTCACGCTGGTGGTGGTGTCGGCTTGGTCAGAGCTTCAAAAAAGATTAAAGTGCCAAAGAAATTACCAGAAGAACAAAAGATCGGGTTTAAAATTGTTTTAACGGCAATCAAGGAGCCTATTAAACAAATGGCCCGTAATGCCGGCGAGTCACCAGATATCATTCTTAGCTTGGTAGAAAAGAGTGCTGGTCCAGTTGGTTATGATTTTGTTTCAAGAAAAATTATAAACCTTGTCAAGCACGGAATTATTGATCCGGTTCGGGTGACATGCTGTGCCCTAAGAAACGCAGCTTCAGTCGCCTCAACTTTAATTACAACAACCTGTGCAATTGTAGAGGAGGAATAAAATGCGCATACGCTATTCATTTACTTCAGATATTGAAGATCTTCAAAAATTTATTAAATTTTATTTTGAAAATTTCAATGAGAAGTATAATATAAACAAAGAGATAACTAAGCTGCTTAAGGAATTTGGAAAAGAAGAATTAAATCATGTAGCTATAAAAAAGTTAATTGAGGATTTAAGAGTGAATTTAATAAAGCTAGATTCTCTTTTGGAGGATACGCTGTTAACAACGCAGACTCACCTACAAGCTTCGACAACAACACCAGAAATTTCCAGCGAGAAAGAGAAAGAGCCGGCGAGCTTGGCCAAAGAAGTACAAGAAGAGCCGACTGCGACTCCAGAGAAGTTGGCCGAGCTACAATCCTCTCTTAACCAACTAGGGAATTTTACAAAAAACTTAAAAGCGGCAAGAGAACGTGGAAATTAATGCTTTAATTTCGGTATATGCAATTGTTAAAAGTACTTTAACGAAGGTGCTTTTTTTGTTAAAAACAGAAGAAATCTCAAAAGAGGCTAGAGTTTTGTTGTGTCAATATGCCGTAATTCTAGATTATGTAGAGAAATCTATTAGGCTATACGGAGAGTATTTTGTTGTTGGGAAGAAAGAACAAAGGAAACAGGTCAAAAAATATATTAAATACTTTATGACTACGGCCGCGGAGATGGAAAAAGAACTCGACAGCCACAATATATCATTTAGTATACACTAATTATAAATAAATGTATGACTACCCAATAGGTTCAGTTGTGATTCACAAAAAGAAGCCAGAATTTGGTTATGGAATCGTTGTAACTAATTTTTCAGATCTGGAAATAGCCGATCAGCCTGATGAGTCTATCGTGGTGGTACTGTGGCATGGCGACGAAGAGAAAGAATTGATTGAAATGCCACAGTTCCACGCGTGTTCAGAATTAAAAATACTAAATACGCAAGTCGGATTTGCATGAAAGACACCAAGTTAGTTATCATAGGCTGCTTATTATTTTTTGTAGGCCATCTCCTGTCGTGGTTCCAAAATAATAGTCAATTTGTTTGGGATTGGTGGAAAGATCGGCCGCTGTTTACTGTATTATTATTCTCTGTGCCAACGTCTTTAACGTTTTGGTACGGCATGCGCTATGCATATCATGGTATGGGCGATAAGCTATGGTCGGCCAGATTTTTAGGATTTGCAGCTTCTTATATAACCTTTCCTTTGTTAACCTACTTATTCTTGGGTGAGGGTTTATTCAAAACTAAAACTCTCCTGTGTATTACATTATCATTTTGTATAGTAGGAATACAGATCTTCTGGAAATAAGGAACTAATTATAAGCATGAACAACCTAGTAAATGAACTATTAAAAGAGATTATTCAAAATTCAAGAATAATAACAGAAAAAGAACAAGAAGGCGCCGGCGAGCGAGAACGAGTACTGCGCCTGCCAAATGTGTTTGCCAGCGAAATTAGCGTAGGCCAAAAGCCCAATTCCGAAGAGCGCAGCGCTTTTCAGACTTGGATGCAGCACATCGAAGGCACCACACCAGACGAAAAAATTAAAAATGTACAAGCATTTTTTGAGAGCGATGTCGAAAACTACACAATCTCTGAAACATTATCACACTTAATGTTTATGAATTCTTTTGTTTTTATTATGAAAGAATTTAACCCATCTGTGTCCGGATTTCTTTGGGAGCCGCTCTTGGCTGGCTTATTCGGTGGAGAAGGAGGTTATGGAAAGCAAATTCCTGCTGGTTCAGAACACGACATTGCCGATATCAGAGTATATACGGCAGATGGCGCCGAAGTCCCATATAGTTTAAAGGTCTTATCTGGTGGGGATGTTAAGGGTAGTTTTACAGACTTGGCAAGGCACTTTAAATTGCGCCCAACTGAACCCATGATCTATGAAATAATTTTCAAAGACAGCGAAAGTACTATGAAATTTTATAGATTTGAAATAAATCAAGAGACCATCTGGGATGTTCTTGGCGGTTTTAAGTACAAAGAGACCCTGGAAACAGAGCCAGTTTCATTTTCGATGAACCCAGAGAAATATAAAGATATTGTACAAGTCGATGGAAAAAATCTGCAGATTAAACAAGCGGTCAAGAGAAGTGGAGAGGACGCAGGCTGGCGGCATGAGTGGGTAACTATCGCAAGTAAGAGCAGGCTGGCGGATGAGCGATATCAAGTAAAGAAAGGTCACGCAAAAAACATTGCAACGCGACATATGAATCTAAAATATGGCGAAGAAGATGTTGTTATGGGCCATGAAATTGATCCTGTGGGCGTATACACAGCCACTCTGGCAGTTAGTGATGAAATTATTGCCAAGCACAAGGCGACAGAAGCAAGAACCCCAATGTCTAAAAAGATATGGGGTGATGATAAAACATATGCTTATTGGCAGCGCCGATATGATGAATTAGACTGGCAACAGTTTTGGGCAGAAGTTAGCGATGAAACTAGAGGCGCCCCCGGCTATGTAAAAACAGAACAATTTCATATTCCTCCGGGCCAGTGGCTCAAGGGCGGCAACGCATATGCAGAATTAAAAATTGATAGTGCAAAAGTACAGGCAATATTCGAAAAAAGCGCGGCGCGAATGGGCGCAGAACTAACTGCTATGTTTAATCACTTAGCCGATCTAACTGATAATATTGGTAGGTTCTTCTTAAGCAATTGCGGAGGCCCACAGAAAGTGCAAAAGTGCAGCAAAGAAGACGCCAACAGACGCGGCGCTGCAGCAGCAGAAGCCAAGGACAACGCAACAAACCTGAAAACCTCGGTGGATGCGTCTATAGAAAAAGCAGCCACAGAAGACACCGGCGCAGTCCAAGAATCTAAGCAGCCAATTATACTCGACAAACTAATTGAACAATTGATCAGTAAGAGTTTTAATTAGACCCTTGACACAGACGCTCACTATGCTATACTGTATATGCCCTTCCAAAAAAGGGCGATTAACATTAGCATAGGAGAAATAAAATAATGTCAAATCTAGCAAGAACAAGGGAACGACTTTTTGGAGATCTCTTTAACGATTGGAACGATCATTTTGATGTCATGTTTCGCCCTTTGAGCGGAACACCTTTTAATATGGCACCAACAACCATTGGCCTTCCACATACCAACGTTTTGAATCACAAAGACAACTGGACCATCGAGGTGGCAGCACCGGGATTGGACAAGAAGGATTTCAAGATCGCGATTGATAAGGATGTGCTTACAGTTTCATATGACGTAAATAAGGAGAGCAGCAATTCGTTTGTTCGTAATTCTTTCCAGCGTTCATGGAATCTACCAGAGGGCACAAAGTTTGAAGATATTGCAGCAACTTATAAGTCGGGCATTTTGGGCCTTACTGTGAAGAAGCCGGATATTATCAAGCAAGAAACTAAGTATATTAACATTACTTAAACTTTTTATAAACTTAATAACAATGATACGCGTGGATGGCCGACGCAGCGAACAGGACAACGGGGGGACTTTTAGTCCCCCCCAATTTTAAAGGATAACAATGGAAAAGAGAAAGCATAAATTTTGGCGATGCCCCAAATGTAAAAAAGAAGGTCAACTTCTAGAAGAGGGATCGTTTATTTATCATCACAAATGTGAACACGGCAAAGAAACAAGAACGCGCAAATGGAGCGGCAACTCTGGTAGGCTTGTAGGAGAAGTTTATTCAGATGATGACTCTTTATGGTAATGAGAGTAAGAGATATATCAATCGGAGATCTAGTAAAAATAACAGAGCGGAGTCGTGTTCGTCCGCTGCTTGTAGATTCAATTGGCGGCTCTAGAATGATCCGATGGGTAGAAAACAATACACACAACGAAGAAGAGCTTAAAGGAGAGATCTTACTTTATATAGGTCCGTATAGAACTGGGCCACAGAATAGATACAAAATGCACCAATTCATATGTAAGGGGGAAAAATGCCACATTCGATGCCACAATTTTAGATACTTGGAAAAAATATGAATGTGTTAGACAAATATAAAGAATGGCAAGTGGATTTAATTAAGAAAGAGGTAGAAAAGAATACCTTTCCATATGCCGTTCTTATGGAAAATTGGGGCAGTGATTTCAACTTAAGCACGCTTGTTCGCAACGCCAATGCTTTTGGCGCGAAGGAAGTGTTTTATTTAAAAGACAAGAAAAGGTGGGACAAGAGGGGTGCTGTGGGGACATATCATTATACGAACGTGCAGCATCTCTCATCCTACGATCAAATCGAAGAGATTAAGAAGAGATATAAGCTCGTTGCCGTGGAAAACGGCCTGTGGCGCTCTCGGGCGCTCGCGAGCTACGAATGGGAGCCGAATACCTTATTGGTGTTTGGAGAGGAAGGAAACGGTATTACGTCGCGATTGATGGATATGTGCGAGGATGTTGTTTATATCCCGCAGTACGGTTCGGTCAGATCTCTGAATGTTGGAACTGCAAGCGGAATAATAATGAATGATTACGTTTCGAAAACTATTTATAAAGCGAGGTTAAACGATGGAAGAAACACAAAACGAGGCAACAGAAGACCTCAAGCCAAAACCGCCACCCAAATTAGCAGCGCAAGGCATTAGAACTTTTACAGTTTGTCGTCAGGACGACGAAACCGGAGTATCTGGTACTGGTATCGTAATCGAAGGTTGTAAGCTAGCAACAGGCCAGTGTATTGTTCACTGGCTATACCCTCCTCCGAGGGGTGGTATTGCTATATTTGATTCAATGGATGACTTCATCAAAGTTCATATCAAACCACACCCAGACAACAAAACGATTATTACTTTTGAAGACGGCGAACAAGAAACTTACTAATGAAAAATTTAATTGGCAATACGCCACTGATAAAAATTAGCGATAAGATATATGCAAAGCTAGAAACCTACAATCCATCAGGTTCAATTAAAGACAGGATGGCTTATTACATTTTGGTGGAAGCTAAAAAACGCTGGGAGTTAAAACCCGGCGACACCATTGTTGAAGCCACGTCGGGGAACACAGGAATCGCCATGTCGATGCTGGGTGCATCTATGGGACACCCAGTTATCATTATCATGCCACGCAACATGAGCGAGGAAAGAAAGTGCATGATGCGCGTATACGGCGCGGAAATCATTGAGGTAGGTGATAACGCCTTTAAGGACGCAATTGCGCTTAGAGACGAAATGTGCGCTGCTAGA
>Ga0208299_1000856_pt1 | contig 25115 bp, 14 predicted proteins | sample 15_taG_FD_184089 | JGI IMG/M metagenome (GOLD analysis project Ga0208299, IMG submission 184089) | Marine viral communities from the Subarctic Pacific Ocean - 15_ETSP_OMZ_AT15312 metaG (SPAdes) (version 2) | ecosystem: Environmental > Aquatic > Marine > Oceanic | place: Pacific Ocean | collected...
CGGGCATCACGCTGCGACTATTGAACTGTCGCGCGCGCCAAACAAGGCGGGGATGCCGTGTGTCATTACCCCCGGACGAGTAACGCTAGACAGGATCGCATCTTCTATCTCTAACGTCGTCGGCATTGTCGATTTGATGTCGAAGATGATGGCGTTGGAGATCATGGCGACAGAGAAGGCGATCTTCCCTGACCGCTACATTATTGGTCGGTCGGGTCAGGTGCCGATGATTGTCGGCGGCGAGTGGAAAGACGGACGCGAGGGACAAGTAAACGTTCTGCTTGACGCTGAACAGATCGGTGAACTCCGGTCGGCACCTGATCCGTCCACCAATATTGCAATTGATCGATTGGAACGAAATGCACGGATCTCTACCGGAACAGTACCTCAAATTGGTGGTGAAACATACGGGGCTTTGCGTACCGGACGCGGTATCGACTCGCTCATGGGTGCCGCTCTGGACCCGCGTATTCAGGAAATGCAAGAGATTATGGAGGCTCACCTTCCATTTCTGAACGAATGCATCCTCGCCTCCTATAAGGGTTACTTCGGTGGTAAGAAGTTCTCCATGTTCACCGGGTACGCCGGGGACTTCGGACAGGTTGACTTCACACCGAACGAACACTTTGAAATCTTCGACAATGTAGTTTCACATTCCATCCCCGGCGCGGACATACAGGGCACTACAATCCAGTTGGGGCAGTTGCTTTCCATGAAGGGCATCAGCCTCCGCACGTTCCGCACGAAGCATCCATTTATTGAGGATCCAGAGATGGAAGGACGCCGCGTCGATGAGGAGCAGTTGGAGGAAGCCGTTATGGCAGCCATCCAGCAGCAGGCTTTGTCCGGCCAGTTGCCGGTGGTGTATGTCTCTAAGATTGAGAAGCATCGCAAGAAGGGTCTGGATATCTTTGAGGCCATCGAAAAGGCTGACGCTGAGGTACGGGCGGAGCAGGCCGCTGTAGCCCCTGAACCCGAAATGGGTATGGCTATGGCGCCTGAGCAGGCGATGGGTTTGGCGGCAGGACCGGAAGGTATGGGACCGCAGGGGACTGGTCCCCCCGGTGGTGAGTTCTCTCCTGAGGCGGCGCAGCAGTTAGTCGCCGCGTTGGGTCAGGGGGTTGGCTGATGGTACGGGCACGGAAACAGCCACCGCAGACCCCCGGCTTGGAAGCCGGTGCCGCTTACGGTGAAGTCAGCGACAACTTGGAAGCCCAGCAGGCTATCCCGTTGCCGCAGAAGCAGGCAGGCCAGATTGCTCTACCTCAGCAGGCCAACGTCCCAGCCGTTCAAGCCCCAGCCCCACCGGGGCCGCTGCCGTTGGAAGCGGCAACAGGGTACACCCCGCAGGTCACACCGCTGACTGCACCGGGTAGAGGCACGATGAGGGGTGTTCCCCGTCCTGCCCCTACTCCTAATGAGGAAGCGGCTGTCATGTTACAGAACTGGGCTGAAGCCGTGAACGACCCGGCTTTGGTCGATGCCGCTATACAACTGAGCCGGTAATGGCTGAACGCTCAGGGCTTCGGCGGGCAACTAGCACTCTCGGTACAGCACGGCTGTCGTCGTTTAACGATGAATGGCACGGTCGTAGGATGCAGTTGCTTATGCGAGCGGGGGCCGGTCGGTTCTTGGATAGCGCACCCGAATCCATTATGGCGTTAGCGCAGAGTTCCACATCAGATAACGATATGTTGGATAACTTCCTGCGTGCATACAACCAGTCTGAGTTTAATCAGATGCGGCACACCTTTGAGGCGATGCCAGAACAGATCCAAATCGCTGAGTTCAATCGGTTGGCAGAACCGACCCAGCAGGTTCTTCTTAGTGGTGGTTACGAGCCGCCGAATAAAGAAGAAAAGTCTTTGATTAAACGAATGCTGACATGGGATATTCCGCTGTTGCCTGAAGAACATATGGGCAAGGCTGTAGGGATCGGCATGGCTCCTGTTCGGATGATGGGGTGGTTCGCAGGTAGGGCTGCCAGTGGCCTGTGGGAACACGGGGTGATGAAACCATCCCGGTTTGCTACACGCTTGGGTCGGTCTGGCGGTTATCTTGCTGAGAAGGGGCTGGGTTCTTTCTTTGATCCCGGTGACTGGCGGGAATCGTGGAATAATACGAAACTAGAAGAAAACTCCTACTATTCGGGAACCGTTAAGAACGCTGAACGGATCGTTGGCCGTCATCAGACACGCCTGCTGCGAGCCTATTTAGAGGGTGGGCAGCAGGGCGTATACGACCTGATGTTGAAAGAGGGGACCAAGAACGGTGTACCCGAAGATCGGATCCAATCCCACTGGCGTAACTGGCAATCAACGCTAAGCGAGGATAGCAATGTCAAGGCGCTAGAGATTCTTGAGTCGGGTAAACTCACCCTTTTTGATGCGTCCCAGCGCGCGTTCAACACGGTGTCGCCTTGGGATGTGACCCCTGATAGTTGGCAGGGTAAGACCGTCGGCATGGTTGGGGCGCTCGCTACTGAGATCCTGCTGGATCCGACGACATGGGGCGGTGGTGCACTCTTCAAGATAGCGAAGCATGCGAAGGTCGGGTTGCGTGCAGGACATACCGGAGACGCTATTGATTTCTCTCGGCGGTTGTCTTTCGCTCTTCGCGCCGAAGCCGACGGTACGGGACTAAACGCACCGATTAAGATTTGGAACCCCACAACCCGCGAGTTCGATGATGCTCTCAGCGAAGTCAAAGCATGGGTGAATAAGGGCGGGGTTGGCAGCGAGGGGGCGCTCACTCAGGGCAACATTCCGATTGGGCGCGGCAAGAGGCTGATCGGTGAGGGGGCTAGGTATCTGGCCCAGACGAACTTCATGCTCCGTGCACAGCACAGGGCTATCAACCGGTTGATCGACCGGGTTAACGATGCATTCAAGAAGCAAGATGAAATGGATGAGTTCGCCCGTGCGTTCAGGGCTGCTAACCCCGACGAGAACGTGCACAAGGCTATTAGGGAAGAGTTCGGTACTGAAACGGGTCTAGGCCAGTTGATGCGTGATGTACCTGCGCTTGCCCCGATCATGGGTGATATGTGGAACTGGCATTTGTGGAGGCGCAGGATGAGCCTCACTGTGGATGCGCGGCATATCGATGAACACGGCATGTGGAAGGTCTTCGATGACGAAGGCAAGTTGTTGGGTGAGGCCCGCATCAAGGGTGACCCCAGCAACCCGGTACTGGGTGATGACGCGGTATTCACCAATGACGGGGTGGTAATCGATGAATCGTTGCCTATCGGTCATTTTGATTTCCAGACTAGGACGTTCCCGACACTAGCCACCGAGCAGGGCTACTGGGACTTCCTCAAGTCAAAGACAGGTTGGGAGATGCTGTCGTCCAAGGCGGGGGCGGTGGATCCAGACGCCATCTTCCTGCCGCGCATGAGCAAGATGGGAGAGAAATGGGTTGAGGCTAAGGATTACATCCGGAAAGGTTTGCTTGATTTTGATGATCTGAGTTTAGAAGTTCAGGCTGATCTTGCACGGCTAGTCGCTACACATCTGTCAAAGCAAACAACCTATGTCCACGAACATATTCTCAAGCAGATCGATGAAGGGGCGCTCAGTCTCAGTAGCGACATAGATTCGATCACTCTTCGTTCAGTGATGGATGATCCTTCCATCGGCAATGCGCGGCGGTATGGCTTGGGCGAAACGGATCTAGTGAAGTTGGATCAGGCCGCTGAGGCTTTAGAAGCAGAGGCCGCGCTGCGTGTCCTAGATGACATTGATATGGACCCGCTCCTTCAGGTGCATCAGGGGCAGGGATTCAGCATGGAGATGATAGACGGCGAACTGCGAATGGTTATGAACCCGAAAGCATTTGAGCCGGGGTTTGTCAAGGCGGGGAAGAACTTTTGGGAAGGGCAGATCCACAAAGCGGGTGGGGCCAACGCTGAACTTGACTGGTGGGTCAGGACCGGCATGATCGCCAAGACAACCGCTGCGATGATGGCTTATTATCCGGCCCGGTTCGCAGAGAAACTGGTGACCTATGTCCCCAAGGCAGCCCATATCGACGTATCCGACACCCAGTTGGCACTCGCGGAGTTCCAAGGGCTGGTGGATATGGGGATCATGGTTGACATGCCTCGCAGCCAGATCGACAACTATCTGCGTGCCTACACGATGGGTAACGATTCTGAGAAATGGTTGGTTACCACAGAGTTCTACTTGGATTTCCTTGGTAGGTCAGGTGCGCTGATCCACGGTGGACGAGATGTCCAGAAGTTTGTCCAACGATTCATCCGACAGGGCGCACACAGGTACGGCAACATCACCGACGACATGGTGCAACTCGGTGGGATACAAGGATTAAATGTTCGCAAGGCCATCATGCCCGGTCAGGAATACTCGGCACAGTTGGCACGGGGCAACATTATTCCCAACTACAGGGAACTTGGGGCTGTAGCCAAATACATGGCGTTCTACCGGAAGATCGGTTGGGGGCTGCATCTACCAGCCGTTGATGGTCTGCTCGCTAGGACATGGCGTCCCGCTGTTCTACTCCGTATGGGGTATGTGTTCCGCAACGGTGGCGAAGAGTTGTTCACATGGATGATGAGGGAAGGCCCAGCACATTACGGGAAGCAGAAACTAGCCAAGACCGCAGCGGACTTCCACCCCATGTGGGATGCGTATGGCAGGAAGACACTGGTCAAGGGGTCGAATCTACCTGACTCTGAACGTCTGCCTATGCTATGGAAGCCGTTCTCTTCGATATGGCGGTCGTTTAATGAGATCGCCGGGGTTGGCGACTTCGCAGTCACCACCAAGGCGCTCAGGCAGGCCGTAGAAGCGCATCCTCAAAGATGGAAGTTCTTGTCTGATGCGGAGAGGATGGCGATATTTGAAGACACCAGACACGCAGTGGACCTTAAGACGGGCAACAGCGTGTTGGGGCGTACTTCTAAACGATTGTTTGAGTTCTCCAATGCACAGGCGAACCGGTTGTCATTGGCAGCACGGGATACGTTCGGTCGTGTACCCGGTATGCCCACCCGGCAGGAACTTGCTAGTCGGGCGCTAGCCAAGGTAGCGAAGAACCATGAAGAACGAATCTATGCCGTTGCGTCTTCTTTGACTAATCCCACTTTGTTGGATCAGCAAATGAAGGGCATTCTGGGAACCTTCGACAACTATCTGAACTATACGAAGAACACTATGGATGATGCGCTGCGGCAGGGCACCAGCGGCCCCACCACCGTAGACCGAATGCTGAAGATGACAGTCGATTACCAGAACACCGAGTTGGCGTGGGTATCCAATGAGCCGGGTAGCGAAATGGGAGCGTTGGATAAGGCTCAGGCGGTGGCACAACGATTGTCCATGCACTCCGATGATGTATTCGCCCGCGCCTATCTACATGAAATAGCGAATTATGTTTCACCTCGGATGAGGCAGGAACTCACCCCCACTGCTGAGGGGTTGGCTCTCGCCGCCCTTGCCGGTGGGGATGCTGAAGAAGCGCGTCGTGTAAGGGCTTTGCTCGCAGATAAGACACCAGAGCAGATTGTTCTACTCCTCGCACGGGAGAACCCGGCGGCTTTGGAGAACCTGCGGTTGGCGTTCGACCGGGTTGAAGCCGGTGCCTACATGGACGAGGCAGGCGAATTGGTTGTGAGCGACCTGCCGTTTGAAGCCGGATGGCCGGACGCCGTTGACGATTTCATTGAAGCGATGCCTGAAGCACAGCAGGATATCTGGCGCAACCTGTTGGACCCGGAGGTAGGTGGGCAGAAGGTCGGAGGCGATGTCAATATCGTTGCCTTCCTGCTCGGTGAATCGGATGTTACCCGCTTGACGGACGATCTGGATGAGGCTGTCCGGCGTGCGCGAGAGGCGTATGTCCTTCGGGTGATGACCCCTGATGGTCAGCAGATCCTCCGGTCGGTCCACCGGTCGAATGCAGGGTTCGCGGCTCTGGGTGGTAAAGCCAGCGAACTGCTACCTCCCGGCGCTACCCGTCTGTTTGTCCCAATGATCCCTGTGGAGTTTAAAGAACAACTGGTTGAAATGCTTGCTGGTGGGCGACGCCATGAGGGCTGGTTCGATGAGGTCGTGGATCTTCTTACGGTCAAGATGCGGGAACTGGGCTTGGGTGAAAAGGAGGCGTTGGCTGCGGCACGCATGCTGCAACCGTCGTTGGGACCGGGTAGTACGGGCCTGACCGCCACTTCTCTGGTCGCTACAGCGAATGATTGGGCTTCTATGGGGGAGGGTTTCTTCCCGGTGGTAGTTGGTAGCGCGCATCCCAAGGTGGCGCATGTCATATCGCAGGTCTTGGAAGAGGTCTTGATGAGGCGGTTCCCTGCCCAGTACCGGTTTGTTGGGAAGGGCCATCGTGTCGGTAGTGGGCGCATTACCACTATGGATGTCAATAGCGAGGAACTGTGGAACGCCCCCGGTATGGCAGCAGCCAACAGGCCAGACGAACTTGATATAACCGTTGTTAGGAATGCAGTTGGGTCAACAACCGCACATAGGGATATGGCTACCGCTTTGGGCGGCGAATATATGAACTCCTACTACGGGTGGGGTAGGGAGGGTGCGACGACGGCACGCGACTTCGGGCCACGGGGGCTACGCGACGAGCATGTGATCGGGATCGCTGCTCACCATCTGATATCCCCACGCCCCGGCGGCTTGTCATCAGTGCCCATGCTGGATGGTGAGCCTGTCACCTATCTGACCCGCTATTACAAGCATCCGGTAAGCGGCGAGTTTGTTGTCATCAGGCACGGTATGGAACCTGAGGACGAGTGGTTCCTTGACTATGAACTAATGGAAGAACAGGTCACTACAGGGAACGACCTTCAGGACATGGCCGAGGAACTGGCATACATCAACTCCTTTGAATTGAACGACCTGATCGGTACGGGTGGCAGGAAGGACTATGACGAAATCTTCCATCCGTGGATCCGTGAGGTTCTACAGCCGCATGAGGTCAGCGATGTGCGGGTTGCTGTTCACGCCCAGCGTAACAACTGGTGGTCGAATGCCCCTGAGAACATTCTTGCATTTGTTCCCGTCACCGAGGAGGGCGGCAAGATAGGGGAGAAGGTCAGCAAAGCGTGGACATCGATTCTACGCAACTGGTTCGACGGGGTGGTCAACCCAATGATCGGTGCGATGGTTCGTGAACCGTTGTTCCAACATTACTTGGCTATAGCAAGGCCGCAGACGCTCGGTGTGCGACGCATCTATCATCGACCCAAGATAGAAGTACGGACAGGCAGGCACAGTTGGACTAAAGAGCCGTATAACCACAGGCTTAAGCGCCAACTTGGTGTTGGGCATATGGATAGTGATGCCCAGTACGTCATTGATGAATTGGAAGGGTTCATTGAGTTTGATTGGCCGTTGGCTAAGGCCGATCCGGAAGCCCTGTCTTCCCAGTTGGCCTCTGCTATCGAAATGAGAAGCCCGCTAGGTACCACCCATGCGATAGAGAAGATTATCGCAGAAGGTGATGTACCCGCTGATGTCGCGCGTGCGTGGAGGCAGGTCGATGGCATCATGCAAGATGTCACGAAAGAAGAAATCAGACTTGCTCAGGCAGCAGAGTTGGCTAAGAAGGAGGAGTACCGGCGGACACCTTCTCAGGTCAGGGAAGACCTGATTAAAGAAAGAGACAGGGTGCAGCAAGAGTTCTTCGGCTGGGCACTACACCGCAAGGTGATGAACGAGGCACACCGGGACATATCTGTCCGTCGTGCTATGACTCTGACTAGCGCATTCATTGATGACCATCGCATCCGTTCACAGTTCCAGCAGATGGTTGGCACAGTCGTACCATTCTGGTTCGCTGAAGATAACTTCCTACGCCGTGTCGGACGCAGCCTGAAGCACAACCCGTTGATGTTCCGTAACCTTCACCTAACGATGAACGCTGGGGTATACAGCGGCATTGTTCAGGAGGACCAGTTCGGAGAGAAGAAGATCGTGATCCCCGGCAGCGAAGTCGGAGTTCACGCAATGTTGTCGATAGCGGACAAGACCCCCATTGTCAACAGCGTCTTTGGTGGCAACCTTGGTTCGGTGCAGCGCCCCGGTATGGGTCTTGCAATGAACATCCATGTCATCCCCGGTTACGATCTGGACTCAATCGGCCAGTTGGGTTTTGGTCCGCTGCTTGCTGCACCGATCAACTTTGCTTCAGGTCGCGATGCTGAGATCCGGCAGATGTTTGAACACAACCTCGTCGGTGGCCGTTATCCCGGAGTCAGCAAACTAGACACAGGTTTGGGGTCAAGGACGAACAGGGCCTTTGAGGCAGCGTGGTCATCGGTGGCTCCTGCCCTGATTGTCAGGGCGCTGTCACTAGCAGGCATCGACGGCCCGAACGGTGAGGCCCGCGCTAAGGCAAAGATCGACGTACTCAAGTTTATGGCGATGCACGGCTCCATCCCCGATGAGCAGGACATCGCATCACATTCCAATCCGGCGCTGTACGAAGAAGCGTTCCTAGAGGATGTGGACATGATGGGCCGTCAGTATCAATTCTTGCAGGCTTTAACATGGTTCGCAGGTCCGGCTACCGGACAGTTGGCCGATCTTACTTTGCATGAGAACTGGGAATGGAACCAAGAGTTCCATGACTTGTTGGAGATGGGGCTTCCCTACGAGGAGGCGTACCCACGGTGGGTCAACTTGGTGGAAGCCCGCACCGGGGAGAAGTTTGACCCAGTGGCGCATTCACCATTCAGGACTTCCGGCCAGACCAAGATCCCGTTCGCTGTATTGGAGACAACACAGGACGCTAACAAGTGGCTGGTGGACAACGATCAGTTCGCTCGTGATTTCACCATGTCGTCGGCCTTCTTCATGCCTCGTAAGTTTGATGTGGAAGATGACGAGTATACGGCAGAGGCTAAACAACGCCAGTTGAATATGGGGCTACGCAAGTTGGATACACCGGAAGAGTTCTTATCTGAGTTGTATTTCAATATCTCCTACCCTGTCTACCACAAGCGGCGTGTCACCTACATGACACAGAAGAATACGATGCGTGCCCGTAACATGGACACTACAGATTTGGATAATAGGTGGGATCTGTGGTATGCGTCGTTCCAGCAGCAGCACCCCGTGTTCGTCAACCAGATCACTACTGGTACCGCTCGTATTAAACGAGATCAGACAGTCAGCGAGTTCAGGCTACTCACCGAATCGCCGGAACTGGTACCTGAGGGGTTACACCGTGAAGACATACTAACGGCGATGGCTACTATTGTCGGCTTCTCCGACAAGATGGATGCGCTAAAGGGCCAGTCTGATCCTCAGGCACGGGCAAAGCGTGACGCTCTTCGGTACCAATATAAGCGGGTCATGGAGGAGTTTGTCCATAACAAGCCTTGGTTGAATGAACTATATTACAGCGTATTCCTGCCTATTATCGGGGAGAGTTGGATTGCGAAACAACAGGCTGGGCTGGTTGACATCGACATGGGTGTGATATGACCGATCTCTTTGTAGAGCAGCCTGAGGAGCAACTGTATAGCACTCTCGCTCCGGATGAGAAGCCGGATCCTGTAGAGGAGATGTTCGGCGCTTTCGGTGACATCGGTCAGGCTGGGGCGGACATATTCAGTGAGATATTCACGCCCCGACCTTGGGGGGAGCCTCCGCTGTGGGACACAGCAGTAAAGGCAACGACTACCCTTAAAGATTTGGTAGGGAAGACCGGTAAGTTTGGACCTCCGGAAGATGAAGAACTGTCGGCAGAAGACCTGTCAGCCCAAGTAGCGCAGGATATCCTCCCGGCAGAGTCAAAGGATATAGCCGAAAACACGGGTGACGCAGCCCTGAAGGCTCTGCACTTTGAGACAATGACCGGCGAAGCAGCGTTCGTCAAGTTCATCAACTGGCTTGGTCGGAGCGGTGTCACAATGGTTAGCCGCGAGGGTCACCCGTTAGGTGAATCGGTTATCTACGAAGAGACGGCTAGTGGTAGCCGTCAGCCTTCTCTCGCTTTCCAAGGCGGCACTGTTGGTTCTACCACTGCCAGCGTTGTCAATCTTCGGAGCGACGCGGGCCAAGAGGAACTGGTTCGTTATCTGCGGTCAGACTGGCGTAATATCCCTGATCTGCTTGAGTCGGTTCAACAGAACATTGCCACGAATTGGTCCGAGTTCATGGCGGCTACTCAGGATGGTAAGAGGCCGGAAACTTTTGGTGTCACCGAAGAGGATCCTGATGTCTTTGGTCAACTGATGCGACAGTTCGGTGGGTACGGCGACGGTACCGCGCTGCTTGCCAACGTTGATGAGATGTTTGGTAGCGGATCGGCGCAGGATATTCTTGGTGGCACATTGGATGCTGCTATCACAGCATACGCAGCCGAACTTTCTAAAACAAATAGAACGATGCTGATGGGTCCAAGTCTTGAGAAAGACGAAGCAGGCTTGTCCACAGGGCAGGTCGGGTGGATCACTTCGTTCGATGGGACTCCGTACGGAGATATCGAATCGGTTAACGATTTGTTCTCTGGCGGCAAGATTGGTCCGATGAATGCCCTCCCGTTCATGGAAACTTTGTATCAAAATACGAGGGATAGCCGTGGCTACTCTGCTGTTATCGAACAGATCCAACAGGAGTTGTTCGCATGGGGGATGCTGGTCCCTGACGATAACTTTGAGTGGGGCAAACTGGATGTGCCCGGTATGGCTGGTATGGCCGATCTGACTGTTGACGCATTGCAGATGTTCCAAGCAGACATCATCAATGAGGCGCTGAATGTTTGGGAATCAGACCCAAGTTCGTTGGCGCCCGATGCTAGTCCTTACATAGACAGGGTGGTGCAGCGGCTTATCAGCCGAAATGTGACCACTGGCGATCTTCGACATAACCAGCAGCGGACCCGTGAGAGGGAGGTAGTGCAGGAGGTGTCGCAGAGGATTCAGGACAGGATCTCTGCTGTCGGTTCCGGCTATCAGCCTATGCAACAGCGGGGCATCAAAGAGGTGGAAGCCGTTATTGAAGGGATGCTCAACGAGTTGGGTTCGCAGGAACGGGAGGAATATTTCGGGCGGGGAGGATCAGCGCGGGATCGGCAGTTGGTGAACTCGTTAATGGCCGACTTCTATGACGACCCTGATTGGGCCTCACAGATTTTCTTTGGTAAGCAGAATGGTGATGTTGAGTTCTTGAACTACGCCAAGAACGCTGGTGCGCTGACCGAAGATCAAATGAAGTTGATGCATCGTGGGTTGATGTCACCTGACAACTTCAGGGAGCATTGGGACTCGGATGATGTAGAAGCGTTGCAGGCTGCTGAACAGGATGTGGTCACTTCTAACCTTCTGAAATATATTGCTAATAACATGACCGACGATCAGATGTCGGCTGATGCTATTCGCCGTGGGCTGATTACCTTCGCTCACACTATCGGTCAGCGGACTGCCGCCGAACGCGGATATAGCGACAACGATTACCGCCACATGGTGAGCAAGGCAATGGATTCGGTGATAGATGCCCCGGCGGTGTCGCCATTGGTAAGCACCCTAGAGGAGCGGGTTGCGGATTCGTACAACTTGGTTGGTGGTGGCGGAGGGGTTGACTTCCGTTCCTTGATGGACAGTCTGAATCGTAGACAGCGGGGAACGAATGTGTTGAGGGTGAGGAACGTATGAATCTGGCATCGATGTATTTGGAATTGCTTAGAGAAGCACATGCCCATGCTGTCTCTCAGGGCGCGGTGCTAACCGGTGGTCAGGTTCTTGGTTTGGGTGGACGTATCGATGACAACGTTGCCTACACCGTCCCTACGGAATCACGGAACGTAAATGCTAAGGCTGATTCATATCTGGCGGACTATGGGCTTACCCATGCAGACGTTGTGGGTCTGCTAGTTAATCAATTTGGGGTACGGCCATCTGATCTGGCCTATGCATGGGATATCCCCACCTATCCCGTGATGCGGGAAGGTCAACTACAACCAGAAGGGATGCCTGAGTTCTACGGCGGTAACCCGCTAGACCCGGACAGGGCCTACTTCGGTGGTGAGTACCGCCCTAATAACTTGATATTCAATCGGCAGGGTAGGGATATGTCCCAGTCCATGACTACCCAGTCGGCGCCGATGAGTGGCGAAGGTTACGACCCGAACAATCCATTGAAGCGGTTCGGACGGGAAAGTGTTCGCGCCCATCCTGATGCCCAAGGACCGATGTATGAACGCATCTTCGATATCTTTCCGAACACTCCGACGGAGTGGGCGGTGGAGTTGACGGCTAGTGCTTTGCTTGGTCCTGCGATTGGTGGGAGGGCGCTTAAGTATCTAGGCAAGTCGCTGAAGGGTATTCCACCGGCGCTTCTGGCCCGGTTCAGGAATATCACTAGGAAGCCGGATGAGTGGGTGTCGCCGCGTCCAGATAAACCTTTCGATTATGACGCAGACATTGAGAACACAATCGATCAGATGTTGGCGAGCGTCGATGAGGAATACGACAACTTGGTTGTTGGCTTCGATGATGAAGGCAGGTTGATAGTTGGGACAGACGACGCGGACTTTGAAGCGATCCGAGACGCCTCTAACGAGCATCCAACAGCGACTACCGACATGGTGGATGATGAGTTCACGAAGGTATGGAGTGAGCAGGATCAGGCATTCGTTGACAAGGTATATGAGTGGACGGCTGATTTCGGTTATGAAGATGGGCTGAAAAAACTAGAGGAGTGGCGGGCGACCCTGACTCCTGAAGACCTTGAGTGGTACCGGGAGTTCATCATTAAACGCAAGTTGGGTCTGGGGCCAGAGGATGCGGCGGGGCGGACAACGCCGAGTGCGTGGGATGAGATGGACCGCATGCAAGCCGATGGTGGTGGTAGGGGTGGTGACCCGCCAAGGAGAAACAACATCTTTGATGACGACTTCTCTTATGACGACTGGGATGAAGAGCGCATTCTTAACAGGCAGGCTGAGATCATCGACGGTGCCGATGAGGGTAAGTGGAAACTGACAGACGAGGGCGACAGCGGGTGGCTCCTCTATGTTGAACACTTCAATCTTGAGAATGAACTACGGATAAGGAGGGGGCAGCGGCCTCTCCCATCTGATCCATTCGACAGGATCGGGAACATGCATGATGCCGCAGATCGCGGCGAATACCCTGAGTGGCTATCTGAAGTTCAGATGCCCTTTGTTGCTGCCCCTGACGAGTGGCCTCTAGCGGGTGGTCCTGAATCAATTCCAGAACCGGGTATGGATCCTCGGCCCGGTATAGAAGGGAATGCGTCGCGGAGTGGTTGGAGTCCTGACTTTGATGAAGGCTGGATGACTGTCCGTGATGTTGCAGAGATAGTTCATGGTGATGAGGCGAGTATCTACCGGTTGACTAACGCCGACATTGATAAGGCTGTCGAACTAAACATGATTAGTCAGGAGAATGCTGATGCGCTTAAGGCCCAGTTGCGGGAAACCGAACGGATGGCTCTTGAAGGGCTGGATATTGAAGGTAACCCATTGTGGGAAGCGGAAGCGCGTGCTGAATCAGGTCCATCTGAGATCGGATTGGAGGGTCCACCCGGTACACCTGATCCGTTTGCGGGGGATCTGTCTGCCAGTGAGTTGACACCTGAATCAATGGTGCAGGCGATACGCGAACATTACACAGCGGCTTGGGAATCTATGACCCCGAGGGATCGGGCGTCATGGCAGATGATGGGACGTATGGATGGCCCAGATGATTTGGACGGCTACCTAGACGGTATGGTAGATAACATTGTTGGGGGTGGTACTCCTCTTGATCCTGCTATCGGGTGGGGGAATCTTCCAGAAGGCATAGAACGGCGGGCGCATGAAATCGCTGCGGAGGGTCCACCCGGTACGGAGGGTGAACGACTCCGACGGATGGCAGAACAACTAGAAGCAGATCAGGCCCGTTGGGAACAGATGCTTGGAATGCCACGGACGGAATCCGTACCGCCACCGGGGAAGTCTATGGAGGAAGCCATCAGAAGCCTGCAAGGGGCCGCTGGCGTCGGGATGGCTACTGCGATCACCGCTCAGACTTTATTCCCAGAGCAGGTAGAGAGGGTCGTCAGCGGGCTTGGTAGGTTCAATGATGGTTGGTGGAGTTGGATCAAGGACTTCCCAGAACACTTGGACTGGATGGTGAGGGCCACAGGTGCGACGTTGGATGGCATGGAGTCGGGGTCGCGCAGCACTGGCGATCCGGTGTTGGATAGTTTGAATGATGGGTGGCGTGAACAGGTAGGTGCGTTGTCTAGTCAGTTGGGTGGAGGGGTGATGCCTCTTATGGGCGGCACCGACGCCAGCATACTGAAGGGTGTGAGTAGGGATCTTTCCGAGAACGGCCATAATGGTAACGCTATCTTGCCCAACGATATACGCCGGGAGATTGAGAACGGTGATGCGATGATCGTCGGTTATCGCACTGATGCTGACTATGAGCGTGCGGTGGAGCATGCTGGGCGGTATGGCGTGGAGATTGATCGGCATTTTTGGCGTAAGCCAAACCGGAAGAACATCCGTCCTGCTGAGGGGCAGCCGTGGACTAGTGAGAACTTGAAGAAACTGGCTACAACTCATTATTTCTATCCTGATGCTGGTCTTAGGCGGGGGCCGCGATGAACATTCAGGAGATTTATGAACTTGGTTTAGCGCAGGGTTGGGATGAGGCTGATGCTTTCTACTTGGCGACTATCGCGTGGGCTGAAAGCAAGGGTGTCGCTGAAGAGATCACTGATGAGCCTGATGGGACACAAAGTTATGGTATCTGGCAGATCAATAGCATTCATCTACCTAAACTTGTAGAGGCCGGGATACTTCATCAGCCCAATTCGGGTGAAGGGTTTGAAGCGAATCTCAATCTATTGATTGGGCAACTTGCTGATCCTGTGACTAACGCTCGGGCTGCCGAGTACGTCGGGCATCGCAGAGATTACAGTGAACCAACAGAGGACTGGGACTTCACCCGATGGGGTACGCACGCTTTAGAGATCACTGATGAGAATCACCCCGGCAACTACGGCGGGGATATAACTAGGAGCGTTGGCGATGAGCCACCTGACGTACCTGATGACTTTAATAGTCGGATTACTGGGACACCAGAATGGCAGGAGTGGGTAGACGAGAACGGCTGGGATTCTGCTGAACAGGATCTAGCGTTGCAATATATGTATAGCCAATTCCAAGACGGAGGCTATAACAATATTGAGGCTTGGCTTATGGAGGCCAAGGATGCAGAGGTTTATAAAGCGTTAGATGATTTTTTTGTATCGGTTACGCCTGAACCGTATGTCCCTTCCCATCTGACGGGGCAGTTACCGGAGGGTTGGCTTTCCTTCTGGGGAGATGACGACACGGTTATCGGGGATTGGTATGCAGGGTGGGAAGAGATATTTGAAGAGAATAGAACTAGGACAGTTAACAAGCATAACTGGGATGATTTAGAAAACGATTTCCTTGCCGACTTGGAGAAGCAGAGTTGGTGGAATACGAAGAAGTCAAACTACCGTGAGGCAGCCCGGTTGTGGTATAGCGGTGGCGGTCCCGGCGGCAGGTTGGTAGACGGCGAATGGGTGCTGGGTGAGGGTTGGCGCCTTCCCCCTGAGGATGCCGACTTTTTTGAGTCGATGCTGGGTAGAAATTATGAGGGGACAGGCGATTGGAAGTTCACATGGGATGCGAATAAGGAAGTTATCAATTCTCTTCTTGGGGATCTTATAGGCGAAGGGGTGCTTGAAAGCGCGGATTATATTGGGGGGCGGACGCTGACGCAGCATATTAATAATATGGCATGGATGTTGATGCGGGATGGCGGGGCCTCTAACCATTACAATCCTACTACCACATGGGCGGATACCGCAGCAGCAAAGATTGAACGCTATATCATTAAAGAATTCTTTGATGCTGAAGGTAACTTGCAGACATCGACCGGTGTCGCGGAGATTGGTGTTGGCACTATTGCCTCGCTGGAGAATGAGATCCGCGCTCATGCCGCTAGTCAGTTGATTAATGTCACTGATGAAGAGGTGCGAGCGTGGGCGTTGGACATCAAGACCGAGCAGGGATTGAACAAGGAACAGGTGTTCGCAACTCTTGATAACAGGGCGTATGGTGCGTTTGGATTGACTTCTGATTTCGTAGATGGATTGGGATCTAACTCGATAGGGGGTCAGACAACGATTAGCGACATAGTTTCTCCTTTGTATGACGCTGCTACGAGTGTGTGGGAGGATGGGAGTTACCGTAAGAATGACCAGTGGTTGATGGATAACTATCAAGAGGTTATGGAGGATGGGTCGAAGCGGTTTAGGACAGCGCAGGAGATGAGGAATCTTGCTCGTACTAACCTTGATCGGTTCCAGCATTCCAAGCAGTATCAGAATCCAATGAATAACTTTATTAGGGGTGCGGCTGCGATGTTCAGGAGTGACTACTGATGGCTACTGGCGCAGTGTGGGTAGATGTACCGGGTCAAGGGTTGGTTCTACAGGATGCCGGTATAACTGGTTTGCAAGTAGGGATGATGATCCCGTGGAATGCCGACGCCGAGTGGTTTTCCCTTACCGGCAATCTTCGTATTATGGGTTCGGAGGGTGTAGGTACGCAGGCTTCGGCCGCAGGGTTGAACTATCAGAATGAATATGATCTTGCAACGAGAGAAATTCGTGAAGAGGTTCTGAATGATGATGGGTCAAAAACTATTTATTATACCGACGGTTCGGTTGAGTATGTGGCAGCCCCGATGTCTACCGCTGATCCTGCCCTTTCTCCCAGTGCGAACATGCAGACCGCTTTCTATCAGGCGTTGCGTGAGGCCGGAATGGATAAGGCTGCTATCGACAGCCTGTGGCAATGGGCACAAACCGAATTGATTAACGATCCGTCTTTCAATGCAGAGCGTGCATTACTTGGCATGTATGACAGCGAGGCATTCAGGCAGCGGTTCAGGGGTATCGCTGAGTTGTCTGATAAAGGGGTTGGTCGGCGTGATCTACCTACCCCCGCCGAATATATTGCCTTTGAGAAGTATGTCGCTAAAGAACTCAGTCGTGTTGGGATCATCGAAACGAACTTCGATGATCTGATTACCAAACTGTATGTGAATACTGTCGGTGATGCCGAAGTAACTGAGCGTCTGAATATGGCGCAACAGGTCATGTGGGAAATGCCACAAGAGGTGCGCGATACATTTACTGATTGGTTTGGTAGCGAATACGGTACGTCCATTACGATGAAGACGTTCCTTGATAACACGGGTGACTGGTCAAAGATTCAGGACGACATTAGTACCGCTCGGACGGGTGGCTGGGGTCAGATGGTGGCTGGTCTTAACGCTGGTTGGAATAAGGATCTTGCCAAGCAAGTCTCCGATTTGGGGTTATCGCAGGCGGAACAGTGGAGCAGATTCGCTGATTTGAAGGAAAAGGAAATGCTATTCGCTGAGAACATAGATGAGGCTGTTGATCTGGATTATGCTAAGCATGGTGTAGCGGCGGAGTTTGATCTTGATATCGATTTGGCTGAGACAATCGACCGTCGCGCAGCGGAACGTAGTGCTAGGTTCAGCGGTGGTGGAGGTGCGCTGATGTCGGGTACGACTACAGGATTTGGGGCGGCTAATGCCTAAGGTTGGTAAGAAGAAGTTTGCTTATACCAAGAAGGGTAAGGCTGCTGCTAAGAAGCACGCTAAGAAAACCGGAAAGAAGGTAAAGAGTGTTTACTAAGGATGTTCTTGAACGGGTAGCCGCTACCTTTATTCAGGCGTTCCTCGGTATCTTTGTAGTTGGTGGGGATATCGGTAATGCTAAGGCTGCTGCGTTGGCTGGTGCTACGGCTGCGTTGAGTCTTGTTAAGGGTGTTGTCGCCTCTAGGTTTGGTGACGGTTCAGCATCGGCAGCGTCGTAATGTCACATCAGCGCAAGGTACGCAACCGGTCGGTGAATGCACGCGAAGCACCAAAGCGTGTTGCTAAACAGACAGGGCCACCCGGTACTCCGCTCCGTAGGTCACATCGTGAGACAAGGGGTGCAGAGGGGTACAAGCAGAGGCAGCCGTATCGGGGGATGCTGAAAGAGAACATGAAGTTTTGGAAAGCACAGAAAGCGGCGTTTGATAGCATTGACTTGTCGGGTCGTATACAGCAGATGCAGCGACGGAAGCAACCCAAGTCATAATGTCTGACGATGTGGTTGACCAACTGAAGAAGGTCCAAGTATCTAAACTAACCTTGGGCCTTGTCGGGTCGATCATCGCTGTCAGTGCTGTAGTTACTTGGAACGCTGCTCAGGTCGCTAGTCGTATAGACCAGTTGGAGCATTCAGTAGCAGCGATTGAAGTCATAGATACTAGTGATCTTGTTACTAGTGCCCAGTTGTTAGCAGCGATTCAGGCTATCCCAGAAGCGGATCTGTCTGATCTGTCTGAGGATCTTGAAGACCTACAGGAATCGGTTGCCAGTCTGCTGCTTGATGCTGAGAGGGAACCTGAGTGGGTTGATGAGATCGAAGAGATCCAGCAGCGCCTAGAGGAAATCGGTTGGGAACTAGGTGACTTGTGGTGGCGTACCGATATGAATGAGCAGGCTTGTCGCAGCAAAGTGTGGTGCGATGACTGGTACGACGAGAACTGGTGAACAATTTAACTAAACTCATAGCGGGTATCACCGCGCTGTTGGTTGCTATCGGCACGCTTGTCGGCACAATCAGTATGACGATAGGCAAGAAAGAGAAACCAGCGGGTGTGACTATCGTTTTGAATAGTCCTGAGGCATACGCAGAATTCATTGCCAACCACCCAGCGGGTTAGTATAATAACTTTCACGTTGGCCGCTGTGCGCCATGTATTTGGCCGGTGAGTGCTATCGCCATTGGGATCGCCCACGCCCCCGATGAGTAACAAGTGGAGACTGACCCGGCTGACGCCCGGTGAGGTTGAACAAGTCACCCCGCATAGTCCCTCCGGCTATGTGCGACTCGGTTAAGGAGAGACATCATGGCTACTCAGGAACCCGGAAGTATCAAGGAACTGCGAGATGCCGCAGATCGCGGTAAGAAAGCCTCGCAGGAACTAGATGCGATGAAACGCGAGATGGCGTTTCTGAAAGCGGGAGTAGATACGGACACGAAGGCAGGCCAACTCTTATATAAGGCTTACGATGGGGAACTGGAAACAGCAGCCATCCAAGCCGAATGGTCGGAGTTGGCACCGGCGGCGGCAGCGCCACCACCGGAACCTGAAACTGTTGACGTTACTGATACACAGGTAGCGCAGCAGAGGCAGGATCTTGCCGGAGATAATGTTCCACCTGAAAACCAGACAGAAAGCCCATACGACGCAGGTCACCGTGAGTTTAGGGAGATGATGGATGCGGGTCGTCCGAAGGAAGACTCCGCAGCCCGATTCATCCACACGGTACTGGAAGCGGCGGGTGGGGGTAGCCCGGATCAACGGGTTGTTTCTGACCGGTAATGCCTACATACGTTTATCGATGTTCTGAGTGCCACGTTCAGTACGAACTGGTACAGCAGATAGCGGACAATCCCGACGAGGTTTGTCAGGATTGTGGAGAAGAAACTGCGAAGCGGATTCTCCAATCGCCAGCCTTAACGGCTGCGGCTGCGCCATCTACGAAGAACAAGGTTCCTCCACCTCAGGCCAATCCGGCTTGGGAGAAGGGGATCGCTGGCGAACATAGACGGGGCGGAGCATTTGTCCCGTATTTGAACGCTGACGGTGAGCGTATTGGTGTCAAGAAGTTTGCCGATAATCGCACTAAGTATGAGCGGATTCTGCGGGAGAAGAAGAACCAATCCACTTGACTACTTAGGAGCGTGACCCGATGACTATCGTCGGTTATTCAGGCAGTGTCACTAGTTATGACCTTGCCGTCGGCGTTAAGATCAACATGGACGAACTCATTTATATGATTTCGCCTGTTGATTCGCCGTTTATTAATGGTATTGGGACTGATGGAAGGCAACTTCTAGCCAGTTCTGGTACCGATCAGACAGAATTCAAATGGATGGACGAGGAACTTTTGCTTCCCCGTGCACAGGCCGCAGGTACAGGAGCCGCAGGAGCAGGCGATACGACTGTTACAGTCTCAGCAGCCGACTCCTATAAGTTCCAAGTAGGCGATCTTCTCAATGTCGGAGAAGAGGGTGCCGTCGTTAACGGTGCGGTCAAACGAGTTACTGCTATCAACAACACCACTGGTGTTATCAATGTGTCCGATTGGACCAACGGTTCAGCATGGCCCGCAACGACAGCCGCACACGAAGACACGATCATGTGTCTCGGTACTGCACTCGTTGAGGGTTCTGATCCGGGTACCGCTCGGTCGGCTGACCGGACGATCCGCTCAAACTATACGCAGATCTTTGGACCTACCCCGGTCCATATGACTCGTACAGAGCAGCAGATCACCCGGTATGGCGTAAGCGACGAGTTTGCCAAGCAGTTGTATGGCCGCTCAGTTGAGAACGTCATCACCCGTGAGCAGGCTTACCTTTATGGTAAGAAAAACGATGATTCAGCCAACAAGCGCCGGTCAACTGGTGGCTTGATGGATTTCATCACAACCAACACTGACAGCAGCAGCACAACGCTGACTGCTGCTGCGTTGGAAACGTTGATGCAGAAGTGCTACAACGCAGGTGGTATTCCTGATCTTTTGATTGCGAATCCTGCTTCGTTTGCTACTCTCAACGATACCACTAACACTGACACGGTGCGTCACGTTATCGATGACCCACGCCGTGGCCGGGTGCCTGTCATGTCTGTGTTCACCGAGTTTGGTGAGACGCAGTGTGTCAGGAACCGCTGGATGCACTCGGAGAGTGCGTTTGTTGTCCAGAAGGATGGTGTTAGCCGTCGGGTTATGCAGCCTCTCGTAGTGGAGCCGCTTGCAAAGACCGGCGACAGTGACAAGGTGCAGATTGTGTGTGAGGAAGGCCTTCAGGTTAAGGGCGAGGCTCACATGGCGAGATTCACCAGTCTCACTGGTTACACAGATACTCCGTAACCTTCACCGAAGCGGATTAGTGGGGGGTGGGGCCTAGCCCTGCCCCCCTCTAACCGATAGGATCGGCCCATGCCTACTGTTGGTGATGCTGTAACTCGTACGAAACGGTTGTTGAATAGCAATACACGCACTGAACTAGATGCGATTCATACAACGATTACTGCTGCTGCTACTACTATTAGATTGAAGTACCAGACGGATGGTATCCGTGCTGGGTCTTACATCTCGGTGGGTGATGATACCCAAGGGTATGAAACTATGTATGTTCATGCTCGTAACGGTGAGTATGCAACTGTGCAGCGTGGTGTAGATGGCAGCACAGCGGTTGCATTCACCGGGGATGTTACTGATACGGATGTGGTTGATACGGCTATTGAAGTTGAGCCACGCTTTACTGCACATCAGATCCATGAGGCGGTTAAGGATGCGATCCTTGCTATGCCTAACAATCTGTATGGGGTAGATACTACAGAGGTTTCGTTCTCTACTACCCAGCAGGCGATAACGACAGCCTTTTCCAAGGGATTCAATCAGGTTCTATCTGCTACCCGTACCGCCCGCTCAGGGGAGGACAGGCTGCTGGCCTTCAACGTCAAGGTACAGGAGTATGACGGTGCTTATAAGGTGATACGGCAGGAGGGTATCGAGAAGGCGGTCACAGTTAATCTAACGTATGCTCATCCATTTGTAACAGGGACGCTAACTCTGGGTACTGATCTTGTATCCACTGTTGGAATGACTGCTGAGATGATAGATATTCCAGCACTAGGGGCAGCAGCATCTCTACTTCTAGGGGAAGAAAGTCTTCGTCTTGATCTTCATAGTCAAGGGGATAGCCGGTCTGATGCTGCCGTCGCAGCCGGTGATCGCGCAAGGTACTCATTGGTATTACAGGCGCAATATGATCGTCGGGTGAGTCAGGAGGCTCGTCGTCTGATGTCGAAGTGGGGGGTGCGGACGGGTGCCGTAACTTCGTCTGTGTTTCCGACCACTGTTCGGTAGTCATGCCACTCCATCAGACTGTTCGTGATGCCCTGCCTATCAGGTTGGGTGATCGCAAATATAACATTGATTTAGCGCAGTTCGCTAGGGCTACGGTTGATCCTATCCGTGAGGGGTTCGATACTCAGGGTACGCCGGGTGAGCAGACACTTAATCAGGCTGGGGTGTGGAAGCGGACTCGTACTGATTGGGAGTTTGGTGCTGGTCAGCGTGAGGCTGACATGCTTGAGTCTGAGGGACGCAAGTTTAATGCTAGTACGGGTATCAACCCTTGGGTAAAGGGCGAACTGTCCTTGCATAAAGCCACACAAGGCATTTGGGGTACCTCTAATACGAATCTGTATATGACTACAGCCACTTATGGCGGTACGGATTATACCTATATGTGCGATGGGGCCAATGTCCTAGTTTCCACGGACCAGTTCGCAACTGTGCTAGGTGGCAGCGTATCTCTTTCTAATCCTGCTGATGGGACCATTGTTGGTATAGCCAGCGACGGGACGCATGTCTATGTGGCTGGTGCCGGTGGGAAGGTCCAGAAGTTAGCCGCCGGTAATGAGAGCGGGAGCAGCACGGGCCATGAGTGGTCGATGGGTGGCATGGCTGCGGGCGATGGGATCTGGGTCGCCAATGGCTTTCTACTTGCTTCGGATGGGCCGCGACTTACTTTGCTCGCTATGGATGCAGATGAAACAACAGATAACGATATTACTTCGGCATCGTTTTCACAGGTTGATACATGGTCATCGGTTATAGGTACACCGACAGGTATTTATGCTGCTGGTAACAAGGGAAACCAAGGACGGGTTTATCATATAGGTATTAGTGATGCGACGGGTTCGGTGAAGGCACCTGTCATGGCAGCCGAGTTGCCGCATGGCGAAACAATCAATGCTTTGTCTGAATACAGCGGTCTGCTTTGTCTCGGTACCTCTAAAGGTATCCGACTGGCACAGATGTCGTTGACTACTAGCAATTCGTTTGGTGGTTCCGCAAGTGGGTTCATTCAGTACGGCCCTCGTATCGATATCGATAATGGGGTACAGGTGTTCGATGCTCAGAGTGAGTTCATCTGGTTCGGATGGGAAGACTATGACTCACCATTCGATACGACAGATCGTTCTGGATTGGGCAGGTTATCGCTGAAGGAACTTATAGGTCCGCTGACCCCTGCTTATGCCAGTGATCTGATGGTCACCGGTCAGACAGGAGCGGTGCAGGGCGTGGTCTTAGACGGAACGATACGTTTGTTCACAATCAGTGGGGCTGGTGTATACAGGGAACACGCATCAGACTATGAAACTACTGGGTCGATAGATGAAGGCCGGTTCAGGTGGGGCACCACAGAACTGAAGGCCGGTGTGTCAGTGGACCTGAGGCACAGCGAACTGGCTACCGGCCAGTCCATGCGGATCACTATCGAAGACGACACGGGTGGCGACTACTACACAGATTCAGATGTCGTCGGTTCCTATACGCCGGGGATCAAAGCGGTGCAGGTGTCATCGCAGAAAGATCCAACTGACTATGGCCTCGTAGCATCTGACCTTCAGTATGTGAGTACCGTGTCTTCGGTCACAGGTGAATACATTACGCCGACAATCAAACTCAATGGGCCGGGTGGTACGACACCAACACTGTATCGATGGACGGTACGGGCTGTACCTATGCCGTTCGTCGCAGAGATCATTCAACTGCCTATCATCCTCACAACGCAGACCCGTCACGGCAACCGTGATGTCTATCAGGATGTGTACGACGATTACAAATACATCCGTGCGCTGTTGGAGGACAGGTCACTGGTTACGTTTGAGATAGGTGACGAGTCCCGCATTGTGCATGTCGCAGGTCTGTCCTATCAGGGTGGTAGTATTTCCACATGGTCTGATACCGAAGATTGGTTTGAAGGTGTGCTTACCGTATCGATTGTGACAGTGCAAGGTGCCTGATGTCGGTTCTAATCCATGAAACTTTCCAACCCGGCTGGCAAGCCTTGTGGAAAGGTAAGGCTCACAACTCATTCGGCATAGAGAATGGGTTACGCCTCCTCTTCAAAGAGGGCGAGCATTATGGTTGCGCGTTGTACCGGGAGATCCTTGCCTGCCGCCATGTGAAGGTGTCCTACATGGTGGCCGTTAGGGATGGATGGGAGTCAGACAGCACCGGTAAGACACTGGGGTTCGCTGACCTACGTTGGAAGAACGAGAAGGGCCAGTCCAACGGACACGGCAACCGGCGCCCTGACCCTGACGGGTTCTCATTTCGTACATGGTTTGGTAAGACAGAGAACGGGCGGATGCCTATCGGAATGTACGTCTACCATCTCGGGCAGAAACCTGAGTGGGGAGATTCAATCCCTGTCGGTGAGATAGAGATAGGTGCTGACCCTGTTCTGTTTGAGTGTGAGGCAGAGTTAGAAGAGGGCTACATTCGTGCGCGAATAGATGGCAGCGAATGGGTGCAGCATCCCATCACGGTGACGAACAAGACGGCTGTGACCCGTGCATGGTTGGACGCCTACTACGGGGGTGCTGCTGTCGCACCGAGAAACATGATGTGGGATATCTTCAACTACAAGTTGGAGAATCTGCGACCCGATAAGTTAACACCATCTAAGCCAACATCCAAGGGCAGGATCCCTCTAACTGGTAAACGAGTTGACCTGTCGCTGCTGCATCCACGGTTCATGGAACGGTTGGAGAACTTCTTTGAAGACGGCAGGATCAAGGGGCATGTGGCGATTAGTTCGGGGTGCCGGTCGTATGCGGAACAGAAGAGACTGTATGAGAAGTACCGGAAGGGGACAGGTAATCTCGCAGCCAACCCTGATTGGGAACGGCCTGATGGTTTCTTCAAAGGTTCCTTCCATCAGGAACAACCCGACGGGTACGCCTATGCTGTGGATCTGTCGATGCTTAAAGCGATTGGTGGCCCATCACGCGCAGACGTTACCAACGTCGCAGCCAAGTACGGTATACGCCCAACCGTAAAGAGTGAGTGGTGGCATTTCCAGCCTCGCGATGGGAACAAGTGGTTCCCGTGTGTCGCCTACCCGGAGAAACTAGAGGCACCCAAGACAGATTGGTTGGCCCTGATTGCTTTGCAT
>Ga0208299_1000858_pt1 | contig 25095 bp, 34 predicted proteins | sample 15_taG_FD_184089 | JGI IMG/M metagenome (GOLD analysis project Ga0208299, IMG submission 184089) | Marine viral communities from the Subarctic Pacific Ocean - 15_ETSP_OMZ_AT15312 metaG (SPAdes) (version 2) | ecosystem: Environmental > Aquatic > Marine > Oceanic | place: Pacific Ocean | collected...
CCTCCTTAATAGAAGGAATCCCCAGTATTAAAAGACCCCCCACACCCCCTTATATAATAGACATTCTGACTATCATATATACATAGTGTTTTGCACATAATATGACCTAATTTCACATACCCCCCCCTATTATATATTGCATTTTGCTAGCTTTTTTTGCCAAATACCCCTTTTTTCAGGTAGAAAGGCTAGGAATCCTACCCCCCCCATACTATATTTTTAAAATTAAAGGTTGATTTTTATGTGAAGCCATGCAATATTGTATAATCTGTAGATATATATACCTACTACCCAGTGACTACTTACTAAGTGCCTACCTATATGTACCTATTAAGTTTTTTTATTTAAGAGTCATTACCTATTAGGTATATACTAGATAGTAAGTATGGATAAAAGTGTACTAAGTAAAGTAAAGAACCTATCTGCTATTCAGAAGCAAGAACTTCTTTCCCTGTTAGAAGAATTAGATAAAGCCAAAGGTAGAGAAAAGTGCCATAACAACTTTATGCCATTTGTTAGGGAGATGTGGTCAGCCTTTATCCATGGTAAACACCATGAAATTATGGCTGAAGCCTTTGAAAGAGTCGCTAGAGGTGATCTAAAGCGTTTAATTATCAATATGCCACCTCGACATACCAAGAGTGAGTTCGCTTCGTACCTATTACCTGCATGGTTTTTAGGTAAATACCCAGATAAGAAGATCATTCAGACTGCCCATACTGCTGAATTAGCTGTGGGTTTTGGTAGAAAGGTAAGAAACTTAGTCAATAGTACCGATTACAAAGCTGTATTCCCCAATGTGAGCTTACAGTCAGACTCAAAAGCAGCAGGTAGATGGAACACCAATCAGGGTGGAGACTACTTTGCGATTGGTGTAGGCGGTGCGGTTACTGGTAAAGGTGCTGATCTACTTATTATTGACGATCCCCATTCCGAGCAAGAGGGAGCTTCTGCAGACATCAATGTATTCAATCGTACCTATGAATGGTACACATCTGGTCCAAGACAGCGTTTACAACCAAATGGTTCTATCGTTGTGGTCATGACTAGATGGCACAATAAAGATTTAACAGGTCAAGTAGTCGATGCTAGTATAAAGCGTGGCGGTGCTGACCAGTGGGAAGTCATAGAACTTCCTGCCATTATGCCTTCTGGAAACCCCTTATGGGCAGAGTTCTGGAAGATGGAAGAGTTACAGGCTTTGAAAGCCGAGCTACCCAACAGTAAGTGGATGGCTCAATATCAACAAGACCCAACCTCTGAGGAGGGAGCTTTAGTTAAGCGTGATTGGTGGCAAGTATGGGAAGGCAGAGAGCCTCCTGAATGTGAATTTGTTATTCAATCATGGGATACAGCTTTTATGAAGAATCAAAGAGCTGACTATTCTGCGTGTACTACATGGGGAGTTTTCTACAAAGAAGATGATGAAGGACTTATTTCACCCTTTGTAATCATGCTAGATGCATATAAAGAACGACTAGAATTTCCTGATCTAAAGAAGATGGCATTTGAAAAATACAACGCATACAAGCCAGATGCCTTTATTGTAGAGGCTAAAGCTGCTGGTATGCCCTTAATATTTGAATTACGAGCTATGGGTATACCTGTACAAGAATATACTCCTAGCCGAGGTAATGATAAAATATCAAGAGTTAATGCAGTCTCTGATTTATTTGCTTCAGGTGTTGTTTATGCTCCTGCAACTAGATGGGCAGAAGAAGTCGTTGAAGAGTTTGCTGGATTTCCTAACATGGAACATGACGATTTAGTTGATAGCACTACGCAAGCTCTGTTAAGATTCAGACAAGGTGGTTTTATTCCATTACACTCAGATGAAGAAGATGAGCCTTTGGAACATAATCGTACCGCAAACTATTACTAGGAGATTTAATTGGCTATAGAAAGAAAACCAGCTACACCTGTAGAAGGAACAATAGAGCAAGAACCTCAAAAAGAAGAGCTTACCATTGCTATAGAAAACCCAGACTCATTAGCCATCGAAACTGAAGATGGTGGAATGATCATTGATTTTGATCCTAATGCCAAAGATATAGGCGATGTAGAATTTGATTCCAATCTAGCAGAACATATAGATGATGGCATTTTGCAAGAACTAGGTTCTAAACTTGTAGGTGACTACAATGGCGATAAAGACTCAAGATCAGAATGGGAAGAAACTTATACTAAAGGCTTAGATCAACTAGGACTCAAGATAGAAGAAAGAACTACCCCTTGGTCAGGAGCTTGTGGTGTATTCCACCCAATGCTTAGTGAAGCTGTTATACGCTTCCAATCTCAATCAATTACAGAAATGTTTCCTGCTGCTGGACCAGTCAGAACTAAGATAGTAGGAAAGATTACAGAAGAAAAAGAAAAACAATCGCAGAGAGTAGAAGATTACTTAAACTATCTACTGACATATGAAATGTCAGAGTATAGAACTGAAACAGAAAAGATGTTGTTTTCTTTGCCTTTGGCAGGTTCTGCATTTAGAAAAGTTTATTTTGATCCTAGCTTAGATAGACCTAGTTCTATCTTTGTACCAGCAGAAGATGTTGTAGTGAACTATGGAGCAAGTGATTTAGAAACTTGTGAAAGAGCCACCCATGTTATGCGTAAATCATCTAACACAGTTAGAAAGATGCAGGTTAATGGGTTCTACAGAGATATAGATATACCTGATGGTTCACAGAAAAATTCTGATATTACCAAGAAATATGATGAAATTACTGGTGAATCAGACACTTACAACTACGATCAAAGCCATACAATACTAGAAATGCAGGTAGATTTAGACCTTGAAGGGTTTGAAGATACTGACAGTTCAGGAGAAGAAACAGGTATAGCTATACCTTATGTTGTCACCATCGATTATCCAAGTGGCATTATTCTTAGCATACGCAGAAACTATTACGAAGATGACTCTGCAAAACTAAGAAGAATGCACTTTGTACATTACCAATACCTACCAGGATTAGGTTTCTATGGGTTTGGTTTAATACACATGGTAGGAGGATTAGCCAAGTCAGCTACATCCATACTAAGACAATTAGTCGATGCAGGTACTTTAAGTAATTTACCTGGTGGTTTAAAAGCTAGAGGACTCAGGATCAAGGGAGATGATACTCCTATCATGCCTGGAGAATTTAGAGATGTTGATGTACCAGGTGGTGCTATTAGAGACAACATTACATTCTTACCATACAAAGAACCATCGTCTACATTATTTGCATTGTTAGGAAATATAGTAGAAGAAGGCAGAAGGTTTGCCAGTATGTCAGACATGAAAATATCTGATATGAATAACCAAGCACCTGTTGGAACTACACTAGCATTGCTAGAAAGAAATCAAAAAGTTATGAGTGCTGTGCAATCTAGACTTCACGCTTCAATGCGTAAAGAGTTTGATATATTAGTTGGTATTGTAAAAGACTTTACAGACCCTGCTTATCCATATGAAACAGATGAAGGCGAAGATATTAAAGCAGAAGATTTTGATAACAGAGTAGATGTACTACCAGTATCTGATCCTAATGCAGCAACAATGGCTCAAAGAATTATGCAGTATCAAGCTGCTATGCAATTGGCTCAGTCATCTCCTGATATGTATAACTTACCTGAATTACACAGACAGATGCTTAATGTATTAGGCATTGAAGATGTAGAAGATATTATTCCAGATGTAGATGATATTAAACCAGTTGATCCAGTCACTGCAGTACAAAACATTATTACTGGTAAACCAGTTAAAGCATTTATAGATCAAGATCATGAAGCACATATTGCAGTGGTTACATCAGCACAACAAGACCCTGAAATACAACAACTTGTAGGGCAGAGTCCAAATGCTGCAGGAATACTAGCTGCAGGTTCAGCTTACATTAATGAGCATTTATCAATGCAATATAGAAAAGAAGTTGAAAGAGAGATGGGTATTGAGCTACCACCAGAAGGTGAGCCAATACCAGCAGATGTTCAGAAGCGTATATCAAGTCTTGTAGCAGAAGCAGCTAAACGAGTATTAGGTACATCACAAGCAGAAGCTGAACAACAACGAGTACAAGAACAACTTAAAGACCCACTTATTCAAGCTAAAGAAAAAGAAGTAGCAATTAAAGAAGCACAAGCAAAAGCTAAAATGGATATAGATGAAGGCAGATTATTACTTGATGCAACTAAAGCTGCATCTAATAAAGAATTACAAGAAGCTAGATTACAACAAGAAGGTCAAATAGCTGGTGCTAAAATAGGACAGCAAGTTGCTAGTGATTTGCTATCAAAAGAAGCAGAAAAAGAAAAAGATGCTATAAAAGATTTTAAAACAGGTGTTGACATAGTTAAGGATATGATTAAAGATAGCGATTAGTATGTCAAATGAAATCACTGAGCTATCACTATCAGAACATCTGAAGTTAAAGTATCGTGGCATGATGAATGAACACGCTGATCATATTGCTACAGGAACTTGTAAAAATTATCCTGACTATCAAAAAATGGTTGGCATTATCGAGGGAATTGCCCTTGCAGAACGAGAACTATTAGATTATATCGAAAGAGTTCTCAAACAATAGGAAACTCGACTCCTAAAGTCGTGCAAAAAATATGAGTAAAAAAGAAGCAGTAAACATTCCAGAACCTGAAAGTGTTGACACTCCGATTGTAGATGAAGATATAAAGAGTCAACTGCCTGAACCAAAAGGTTGGAAGATTCTTATAGCGATGCCTAAAGTTGATGAAAAGACTGATGGCGGTATTATCAAAGCAACTACTACTGTAAGAGATGAAGAAGTAAGTAATATTTGTGGATATGTTCTAAAACTAGGAACTGAATGTTATAACGACCCTAAAAGATTTCCAAGTGGACCTTGGTGCAAACAAGGTGACTGGGTTGTATTTCGTGCTTACTCAGGAACTCGCATGAAAATGTATGGACAAGAATTTCGTTTAATTAATGATGACACTGTGGAAGCAGTAGTCGATGATCCAACAGGAGTAGTAAGAGCATGAGTAAAACAGAAATAATTAATGAAGAACCTAATTTTGATGAACCAGTAGTTCAAACAAAAGAAGATCAATTCTTTGGTAAACAAACTGAAATTGATAATAAAATTCCAGATAACTTAGAAGTTACTATTGTTGATGATACTCCTGCACAAGACCAAGGTAAAAAACCTAGAGCTGAAGATGCACCAGCAGAAGTTGATGACGATGCTGTAGACAAAGAAATAGCTGACTACAGTAAAAGAGCTGCAGATCGTATATCTAAAATCAAATACGAGTATCACGAAGAACGCAGAGCCAAAGAAGCAGCAACAAGAGAATCTAAAGAAGCTGTACAAAGATTACAAACTTTGATGTCTGAAAATAAAAGACTTCAAGCTATGGTTGAGCAAGGCGGAGAAGTTCTAAATAAACAAGCACATAACAATGCTTTGTGGGCAAAACAAAATGCTCAAGTAGAATTTAAGAAAGCCTATGATGAAGGCGATGCTGATGCCATGACTAAAGCACAAGAGATGATAGCTAAAGCTACTCTTGCAGAACAGCAGTCTATGAATATGGCACAGAATGTTCAAGCAGAAATTGTAAAAAAATTACCTGCAGAACAACCAGTAGAACAAACACAAGAGCTAGACCCTGATATGAAAGCATGGTCAGCTAAAAATCCTTGGTTTATGAGCACAGTAGATGAACATAAAGAAATGACTTCATATGCTTTAACCATTGATCAAAGACTTCGCAATCAGGGAATACTTCCTGAAGAAGATGCACAAAAATATTACGCAGAAGTAGATAAATATATGCGTAATGAATATCCAAGTTTCTTTGGTGTTCAAGTAGAACAGACTGCAGATGTAGTCCACGAAACTAATACACCAAAACGACAACCTTCAACAGTTGTTGCATCCGCCACTAGGGATAGCGGAAATAAAAAACCCTCGCAAATCCGTTTGACTCAGACACAAGTTCGTTTAGCACGACAACTTGGAATTAGTCCTGAGCAATACGCAAACCAATTATTAAAGGAGATTTAATATGTCAGATGAAAAAACTAAAAATCAATCAGAAGAAGTTAAGGCTGACTCTCCTGAAACTGAAGCAGAAATGCAAGAAAATAATAACGAACAAGTGCGTACTCCGAGGAGTGTAGAAAGTCGAGAAATCGACTCAAGACCAATGAGTTGGGATAATATAGGTAATCTTCCAGAACCTGATCCGCAAGACGGATGGGTATTTAGATGGGTAAGAACTGCTCTTTTAGGGCAAACTGACAATCCAAATGTTTCTAGAAGAATGAGGGAAGGGTGGCAACCAGTCCGACTTGAAGATCATCCAGAGCTTCAAATACATATGATGGATCACAATTCAGAATGGGCAAAAAAAGGTCATGTTGAAATAGGCGGACAATTATTATGCAAAATGCCGAAAGAAAGAGCAGATGCTAGAAATAAACACTTTAGTGATTTAGCTCAATCTCAGTCAGAAACTGTAGATAATGCTTATTTTAAAGACCAAGATAATCGAATGGCGACCAAACAAGTGTTTGAACGCAAATCGAGGACAACTTTTGGGAAAGATTCTTAGAATCTTTTGTAATTTTATTTTAACAAGGAGACAATTATGTCAACTACAGCCGCTCCATATGGAGCAAGACCTGTAGGTACTGTTGTTGGAAGCCCTTACCAAGGAAAAATTACCCATTATAAAATCAAAAATGCATATGGAACTTCTATATTTTATGGCGATTTTGTGAAATGGGGTGATGATAATCCTAATACCACTATCCAAAAAGATACTGGTACTACAGCTTGTACACCAATAGGTGTATTTCTTGGTTGTGCTTACACTGACCCTACCACAAGTCAATTCACACCAAATCAATATTTCCCAGCATCAACTGCTGCGGATGATATTGTTGCGTATGTTGCTACCGATCCTTTTATTATCATGCAAATGCAAGGCGATGAAACTCTTGGTCAAGATGACTTGGGCAAGAATTGTGCAGTCGTGCAAACTGCTGGTAGTACAACTATCGGAAATAGTAAAAACGCAGTCGATGGGAGCACAGCAGCTACCACCAACACACTACCTGTAAAGATTATCGATTTTGTCGATGGTCCTGATAGTGCTATAGGTGATACTTATACTGATGTGCTAGTAATGTTTAATGTAGGGCATCAAATGCTCAACACCACTGGCATAGGCTAAGGAGTAAATAATGGCAGCTATATCAAGAGCTAATGAGCTCAAGCAACTGTTACCTGGACTTAACGCCCTATTTGGTGAAGAGTATGGTAACTACGAAAACGAGCACGAAGAAATTTATGTTTCAGAAAATTCCGAGAGATCATTTGAGGAAGAACTAAAACTATCTGGATTCGGTGCAGCACCAGTAAAAGATGAGGGAGCAACCATTAGTTGGGACACTGCTCAAGAATCTTTTGTGGCTCGTTACACACACGAAACTATTGCAATGGGATTTGCAGTTACTGAAGAGGCTATGGAAGATAATCTATATGTTTCTTTAAGTGCTAGATATACCAAAGCATTGGCTCGTGCAATGGCTTACACAAAACAAGTGAAAGGAGCTTATCCATTAAATAATGGATTTGATACTACTTTCTCTTCAGGTGATGGTGTTGCATTATTCAGCACATCTCACCCACTTGTAAGTGGCGGAACTAACAGCAATAGACCTTCTACAGGAGCTGACTTGAATGAAACATCGTTAGAAAATGCGATCATTCAAATTGGCAAATGGACTGATGAAAGAGGTCTTAAAATTGCTTCACGAACTAAAAAACTAATAGTACCTACTGATCTTCAGTTTGTTGCTACTAGACTTTTACAGAGTGACTATAGAGTTGGCACTGCTGACAATGACATCAACGCTATCAAAACTAATGGAGTAATTCCAGAAGGTTATTCAGTTAATCATTATTTAACTGATACTAATGCTTTCTTTATTACTACTGATGTTCCAGATGGCATGAAGCATTTTGTCAGAGCACCTATGACAACATCTATGGATGGTGATTTTGAAACTGGTAATGTTAGATACAAAGCTAGAGAAAGATATTCCTTTGGAGTATCTGATCCACTTGGTATCTTTGGTTCACCAGGTAGTTCGTAAGAACATTTAAGGGGGAGCTTATGTTCCCCCTTTTTTTATTCTAGGGAATTTTTTTAATTTATCTATTGACTGCCCTAGCAGACTTGCCAAGACAATAGATTCTTTTCCTTTAGGAGGAAAATATGGCGAATACAACATTTAATGGACCAGTTAGGTCCGAAAATGGTTTTAAAACTATTGATATTAATTCAACTACTGGTGCAATTACCAATGGTTTAGTAGTTAATGCAGATGGTAATATTTTTACTGATGATGGCGGGCATATTCAATATGTTGCAGCAACAGGATATGGACCTGCAGATTTAATTGTAGGTAAAGGCGGAAGCCAATATGGAACTGTTGATCCTTATAGCGAAAGCTCAACACAATTATTTCCATTAGGTTCAACACTTATTTATGGTAATAATGTTTATCGTTATGTTGAAATAGGTGGCACAGGAGTAACAGCAGGTAAGTTATTACAACACGCAGCAGTTGTTTCTGATCATGCAAACATGACAGCAACAGCAGCAGTGGATGCAGGTGAAACTGTAATATCTGTTGAAACAGGTGGTACTGACTTAACGCTTAATCAATATGCAGGTGGTTATCTTTGGGTAAATGATGTGAATGGCGAAGGGCAATGTCTTAGAGTTAAATCTAATCCTGCTCATGATCATTCAGCCGACCCTTCTGTTGAGATTACTTGTTATGACGATTTAAAGACTGCTTTAACAACTAGCTCACAGCTATCTCTAATAGAGGACCCAAATACTAACCTAATTGTTGCTCCAGCAGCAGAAACAGGTGCTTTGATGGGTGCAACTGTTGTTGATATGACAGCAGACTATTTTGGTTGGGCAGTTATAAAAGGACCAGCAGCACTATTAACTGTAGGAACTTTAGTTGTAGGTAATGCAGCAGTTCGTTCAGGTGGTACAGCAGGTGGTGTAGCTCCAGCAACAGATAATGTATTGCAAGAAGTTGGCGATGTAATGGCTGTTTCAGCAACTACAGAGTATTCTTTAGTTAATATAAATCTAGGTTAAAGGAGTAAATTATGGCTGATGCAGTAACTTCACAAACCATCCAAGATGGTGAAAGAAACTGTATTATGAAGTTTACCAATGTCAGCGATGGTACTGGCGAATCCGCAGTAGCTAAAGTAGATGTATCTGCTTTAGCTACTAACTCTGAAGGTATTTCATGTTCAGAAGTTAGAGTGATGCGAATAAGTCATGCTATTGTTGGTATGAGTGTTCAAATGTTTCTTAATGCTACAAGCAATGTTCTACTTATGGAATTAGCTGAAAGTAGTAATGGACATATGGACTTTCAAGATTTTGGTGGACTTCCAAATAATGCAGGGAGTGGTAAGAATGGAGATATTCTGTTTACCACTATAGGTCACAGTTCAGGAGATACTTATTCTATTGTTTTAGAAATGGTTAAAGTATATTCTGATTAATCGGAGATATTATGAAATTTATTATTTCAGAAACTGGTGAATTTCCACCTCAATATAAAGTTCTTCAAGAAGGTGAAGATGGAATATGGAAACCAATTTTTGGTCCTGATCCTGATCTTGAAGATGCTCAACGAAAAGTTGCAGAATTACAACCTGTTAAAAAGGCTGTAAAAAAAGCAGCAGAGTCAAAAAAGGAAACACCTAAGAAAGCTCCAGCTAAAAGAGGTAGACCAAAAAAAACTGCTACTAAAAAGTAGCGTAACTCACTTTGTTTATAGTACCCTTATACAGGGTACTATAACTATTTAATTTAAAAGGTAACAATATGCCAAGAAAAAATGCAGGAATGTGGAGAAATAAAAATTCTTCTACTAGAAAAAAAGCTACTCCTTATAAGAATACAGGCGTAACAGAAGTTGGAAAAGAATCTAAAACTGAATCGTACAAAGAATATGTACAAAAAAAGTTTGGTGGTGGAATGACTAAAGGAATGTGGGTTGGTGGTCGAACAGACCCTACTACTGGTGGTAGACCTCCTAGACCTCCTAGCACTCCTGGAGGTATTGATAAAATAAGAAGGTGGCGTGATCGAAATCCAGACCCTGTATTACCAAGAGGTAAAAGAGGAAAAGGTCCTGGTGTTTAATAATGCCATTAAGTGTAGGTAGGTCTAGAAAATGTATAAGCAATAATATAAAAACGCTTAAAAAAGAAGGCAAACCACATAAACAGGCTATAGCTATTGCTTTGCAAAAAGCTGGTAAAAAATAAAGGTAATTAAATGGCAACAAGCGGAACAACAGCATTTAATCTAGATATAAGTGAAATCATGGAAGAGGCTTATGATCTTTGTGGTTTAGAGCTTCGTTCAGGTTATAGTTATAGAAGTGCAAAAAGAGCACTTAATCTTGTATTTTTAGAATGGCAAAACAAAGGTCTTAACTTATGGACTATAGAACAAGGTTCAGCAACTCTTACTGCGGGTACAAGTAGTTATACAGTAGATTCAAGTGCATTAGATATTGTAGATGTTTTTATAAGAACCGATGCAGCAGATACGACTAAACAGTTTGATCAAAGACTAAATCGTATCTCTAGAACAGAATATGCACATCAAGCTAAAAAACTTACCCAATCAAAACCCACACAATTTTTTGTAGATAAAGATAATGATGCAGTAAAAATAGTTCTTTGGGCAACTCCTGATTCAGCACAAACATATACCCTTGTTTACGATTATGTAAAACGCATAGAAGATGTTGGTACAGTAGGTACTAATAATGCAGATGTTCCCTCAAGATACCTTCCTTGTTTAACTTATGCTTTAGCATATAACTTAGCCTGTAAATCACCTGAATCTCAACAAAGAGTTCCTATGATACGACAGCGTTATGTAGAGTTATGGGATGAGGTGACTGAAGCTGATAGAGAAAAAGCTCCAGTTAGATTTGTTCCAGATGTAAGTTTTTATCAATAATGTTTAAAAAGTTATTACAGCTTTATTATAAAATTATTAAAGAACAGTATGAAATAAGAGTTGTTGAATATGATAAAGAAGGAAATATGTCTAATTCTTTTACTATTAATTTAAAAAAAATTATTAAAATTAATAATACTTATTTAAGAGGCATAGATATAGAAGGTAATGCGTATACTAAATCTTCTGTTAATCCATTTAATTATACTATTAGGAAAATATACTAATGTACGCACAAGGTAAAAAAGCATTAGGTATATGTGATCGTTGTGGATTTTCTTATAAATTGAATGATTTGCGATATGAAATTATTGATAGTAAAAGAAGTGGTTTGCGTGTATGTAATGAATGTTTTGATATAGATCAGCCACAATTAAAACTGGGTGAAATAAATACCAGTGATAATCAAAGCCTTTATAATCCTAGAGTAGATACAGGAGAAACAGAGTCAACAACATATTTTGCTTTTGATCCTATTGGTGGAGGAGTTACAGAGTTTGGCTCAAGCACAATGGGATTAGATATTAAAGGTGAAATAGGTAAAATAACAGTGAGCACATCATGAGTTGGACATATACAACATTAAAATCAGCTATACAAGATTATACGCAAAATACAGAATCAACATTTGTTGCTGATTTAGCAACTATTATTACTCAAGCAGAACAAAGAATTATTAAATCTGTTGAGTTACCAAACTTTAGAAAAAATGTTACTGGAACTTTAACTTCTGGCAATCAATATTTATCTTCTCCTAGTGATTACTTATACCCATATTCTTTAGCAGTATTAGATAGCGATAGTAATTATAGCTATCTTTTAAATACAGATGTTAGTTTTATACGAGAAGCATATCCTGTAGCTGCTACAACAGGAACGCCAAAACATTACGCACAGTTTGATGATGATACATTTATTATCGGTCCAACACCTAGTTCAGGTTTTACAGTAGAACTACATTATTTTTATATACCTGAATCTATATCAGCTTCTGCTGATGGCACAAGTTGGTTAGGAACAAATGCACCAGAAGTATTGCTTTATGCTTGTTTATGTGAAGCCTATACCTTTATGAAAGGTGAGCCAGATATTCTTGTAAATTACGAAAAAAGATTTCAAGAAGCATTAGGTAGGCTTACTTTAGAATCAGATGGATATAATCGTAAAGATGCTTACAGAGATGGACAACGCAAAATAAATGCCTAACGAAAAACCTATAAAAAAATTAGAAGGTAAGGGTGTTGCAATAGTTGCTATGGGTCAAAGTCAAATAGACTTTCATCTTGCACAAACGCACAGCGTAGAATTTGATGAGGTATGGGCAATTAATGCAATGATAGGTGTTTTACCTAGAATAGATAGAGCTTTTATTTTAGACCCTATGAGTAGGTTTTTAGATACTGAAGATGCTGGAACAATGACTCCAATGATGCGTAAACATTTACCTCAGTGCGAGTTTCCTATTTATACTTGTGAATTAGATAGTAGAGTTCCTACCGCAGTAGAATATCCAATAGAATCTATTGTAGGTGATTTAGGCTGTTCTTATTTTAATAACACTATTCCATACACAATAGCTTATGCTTTATGGAGTAAAGTTAGTAAAATATATCTTTTTGGTATTGATTTTACTTACAGAAGCAATATGCATTTTGCAGAAGCTGGTAGATCATGTACTGAGTTTTGGTTATCTAAGTGTATTGATGCTGGTATGCAAATAGAGGTTGCTCCTAGATCAACACTATTAGATACTGATATAGGTTTTGAAGAAAAACTTTATGGCTATCATAGATTAGATGATCCTAAAGTATCTTATCAAAATGGTGCAGGGATGAAAGTATGCAATCTATCTGATATGCAGTTAGAATCAGAACCTAAACCTGTTGGCATAATTAATCGAAAAGATTTAAACTTAAACGAACCAACTGAACCAAATAAGTATTAATGCATACAGATGAATTTAAAATTGCCATAGGCGATTTAGGAGTTAAAACAACTCACAATAGAGGGCATACGCCTGAAGAAGTTGCAGAAATGGCAACAGATAAAATAATTTCTATAAGCGATAATGCTGATCCTATGGTAAAAGCACAGGCTCATGCCTTTAGGAATAGAACAAAAACAGTTATTACATATTATGTAAAAGAAGGTATTAAAAACCACATTTGCACAGTATGTAATGAATTAGAAAAACAAGGTCATAAAGACTTAGCAAATATTATAAGGAGACTATAATGGCGATATCACAAGCAATGGCAACTAGCTTTAAAAAAGAACTTCTTGAGGCTAAACACAATTTTTTAGCATCAGGCGGAAACTCTTTTAAGTTAGCTTTGTATACTTCAAGTGCAACAATGGGTGCAACTACAACAGCTTACAGCACAAACCAAGAAGCATCTGGAACAAACTATACTGCTGGTGGTGCAGCATTGACTAATGTAAATCCTACAAGTTCAAGCACAACTGCATTTACAGACTTTGCTGATCTTACTTTTGGAACTGCAACTGTTACGGCTAGAGGTTGTATGATCTATAATGACACAGCATCAGGCGATCCTTGTGTTGCCGTCTTTGATTTTGGTGGCGATAAAACCTCTACAGCAGGTGCATTTACTATTCAATTTCCTACAGCAGATGCATCTAACGCAATTATAAGAATAGCGTAATTTAGCTTATGGCTAATCTAACTGGTTGGGGTCGATCTACATGGGGAGATGGAACATGGGGTAATCCTGTACCTGTTATAGAAACAGGTGTAGCAGGAACTTCTGCAGTAGGCTCTCTTACAGTTACAGGTGTAGCTAATGTAGCAGAAACAGGAGTTGCAGGTACAACTGCATTAGGTAACGAATCATTAGTTACAGTTAATGTTTTACCAGTTACAGGACAATCAGGAACAAGTGCAGTTGGAACAATGGCTGTACAAGCAGTTGCTATTGTTGGTGTATCAGCAGTAACTTCTACAGGTGGTCTAGGTGATGAGAGTATTATCAGTAATAATATATTACCTATTACACTTGGAGCAGCTACATCTTCATTAGGTTCAGTTACTCCTGCAGCAGCAGCAGATGTAGATATAACAGGTATATTTGGAACATCAGGTTTAGGAGGGGTTAATGTTTGGGGATTAATTGACACATCTCAAACACCAAATTATTCAACAATAAGCACTTCACAAACACCAAATTGGAGTGAAGTTGCTTAAAAACAAGAGGTAAGAAATGTCAAGTACATATGTAAATAATTTAAGACTCAATGAGATGGGTACTGGTGATGCTAGTGGTACATGGGGTACAACTACAAATACCAATCTCGAACTCGTTGGACAAGCTGTAGGGTATGGCACAGAAGCTATTAGCACCAATGCTGACACCCACGCATCTACAGTAGCAGATGGAGCAGCAGATGAAGCAAGAGCCATGTATATTAAATACACAGGCACACTAGATTCAGCTTGTACTATTACGATTGGTCCAAATACTTTAAAAAGAGTCCATATAATAGAAAATGCTACCAGTGGTTCACAAAATATTATTATTAAACAGGGTTCAGGCTCAGAAGTAACAATAGCTAATGGTAAGGTTGGAATAGTTTATTTAGATGGAGCAGGTGGTGGAGCAGCAGTTACCGATGCTCTAACTGATCTACAAATAACAGATACTTTAAATGTTAGAGGAACAACCTTAACTATCGGTGATGCTACTGCTGAAGATACTAAATTAGTTTTTGATGGTAATGCACAAGACTTCTATATAGGGTTAGACGATAGTGCTGACGACTTAGTTATAGGTCTTGGATCAACAGTAGGAACTACTCCTGCTGTTGAGATTGATGAAAACCAAGATATTAAGTTTGCTCAATCTATTGGGGTAGGACAAGCAGCCTCATCTACTACAGGTGATATTGCTGCACAAACCATGTCTTTACTTGGTACAACACCAACCCTTACTATGGGAGATGGTGGTGCAGAAGATGTCAAAATACAGTTTAATGGTGTTAAAGACTTTTATATTGCTAATGATGACTCAGCAGATAAGTTAGTTATTGGTGAAGGTTCAACAGTAGGAACTAACAGTATTCTTACAATTACTGATGATACAGTTACTTTAGGTGATGGAGCAGCAGTAGATACAGCATTAGTTTACGATGGTAATGCCAAAGACTTTTATGTTGCACTAGATGATTCAGCAGACAAATTAGTTATTGGAGAAGGCTCTACTGTAGGTACAAACAACATACTTACAATAGATGATGACTCTGTAACTATTGGTGATGGTGCAGCAGCTGACACCAAGATTGTATTTGATGGCAATGCTCAAGATTTTTATGTAGGTTTAGACGACTCAGCAGATGATCTAGTTATTGGTTTAGGCTCAACAGTAGGAACAACTCCTGCTATCTCTGTAGACGAAGATCAATATGTAACTATGCCTAAAAAAGTTACAGCCTCTACTTCAGCTAATATTAGCCAAGTAGCTATTACTTCAAGCTCTAATGCAACAGCTTGGGATGCAAGGGCAGCAGCTAACGCATATTATGTAACAGTTGAAAATACTACATTTTCAGCTCCAAGTAATGCGACAGAAGGAGCAATTATATCAGTTGAGATAGCTCAAGGTGGTACAGCTAGGACAGTAGCTTGGAATACTATATTCGAGTTCGCAGCAAGTACAGCTCCTACAATTACTGCTACTGCAAATAAAACAGACATATTAGCATTTAGATACAACGGCTCTGTTTGGCAAGAAATAGGTAGAGTTCAAAATATGGCACAAACCTAATATGGAAACGCTACAGCGAATGGCTAATCGAGGTAGTATATCTACTGGCTATGATATTGATAACTCTTGTAAGTTTGAAAATGATAACTCTGAAGGTCTTGTCAACAACTATAGTGGTGATGGGGATAGAAAAACTTGGACTTTTAGTGGTTGGGTAAAAAGAAGTGAACTAGGTGTAGACCAACATATAATTGGTGCAGCTTATAGCAATATAAGATTTATGACTAACGACCTATTAAGAGTTGAATTATATGATGGTAGTGCCACTCGTTACGCTGATTTGGCTAGAGTATTTCGTGATACTTCTGCTTGGTATCATATAGTAGTAGCTTTAGATTCAACCCAAGGAACAGCAGCCAATAGAGTAAAAATATATATTAATGGGGTACAAGATACTACTTTTGACAATAGCACCTATACAAATATGTCTGAAGATGACGAATTTAATTTTGGTGAAGCAGCTTCTAATTTTCAGGTTGGATATAGTTTTGTAGGTGGTGCTAATTTTAAAGGCTTTTGCGGTTATTTTGCAGAGTTTCATTACACTGACGGAGTAGCAAATGATGCAGATGCTTTTGGTGAATTTGATGAAGATACTGGTATTTGGAAACCAAAAGCTTATGCAGGGTCTCATGGTAGCAAGGGCATATATTTTAAGTTTGACGATTCTTCTGCTTTGGGTGCAAACTCAGCAAGTGGTGGTGTTGGAGATTTTACAGAAAGCAACATAGCAGCAGCAGACCAAGCCACAGATACTCCGACTAATAATTTTTGTATTATGAGTCCTCTATGGAACTACGCTAATGACTGCGTAATTTCTGATGGTGGCTCATATATAGATGGTTCTGCTGCTGCTTGGAATGGAGCAAAGGCTACTTTTGGACTAACAGCAGGTAAATGGTATTGGGAAATAAAACAGCTTGGAAGTGGTGGCACATTTATGGGCTTACAAACAGATGGAGATAGTAATATAAGTAGTGGCAATGCTCAATCACACAATATTAGTGTTGTTTTTTATACTGATGGAACTTTACAATATTCAGGTGGTAGTGAAAGTACCACAAGTGCAAGTAATAGTATAACCACTAATAGCATTGTAGGTTTTGCCTTAGACTTAGATAGTGGAACACAGACAATCAAAATTTATCTTGATGGTAGTTTAATAACTACTTTTGGTTCTTCAGGCACTTGTAATTTATCAACTTATAACATTGAAGATACAACAGTATTTCCTTTTGTTGCTATATATGAAAATACAGTTAATATGAATTTTGGTGGCTATACACGATCATCAATCTCAAGTGCGGCAGCCGATGCTAATGGCTACGGAACTTTTGAATACGCACCACCATCAGGTTATTACGCATTATGCACCAAAAATTTAAGTGAGTTCGGAGGATAAATGGCAGACTATACAACAATAGACGATCCAACTGAATATTTTCAAGTTAAGATTTGGACAGGTAATGCGACAAGCAGAACTATTGATTTAGATAACAATGCTACTATGCAACCTGATTTTTCATGGGTAAAATCAAGGTCAAATGCTTATGAACAGTATTGGGAAAATTCCTCAAGAGGAACAGATAAATATCTTAGATCAAATAGAACTTCTGCACAAGATAACGGAACTGTTGTTACCTATAATTCAACTGGATTTGGAATAGGCTCGGGTGCTGAAAATAATGAAGATAGTACAACCAATGTAGGTTACTTTTGGAAAGGCAACGGTGGTACAACAGCTTCAAACTCAGATGGCTCTATAACTTCTACAGTACAAGCTAATACCGATGCAGGATTTAGTATTGTTGAATGGACAGGAAACAGCACAAATTCTACAGTTGGGCATGGACTAGGTGCAGCACCAACATTGATATTTAGCAAAAAAACTACTGGAACCTCTGCTTGGAATGTTTATCATGGTTCGCTAACAAGTGCTGCATATTTGTTGGAATTTAATACAAATGCAGAAGCAAGTGTGGCTGCCATTTGGAATAGTACAGCACCCACTTCTTCAGTTTTTAGTATTGGTACTGATGCTCAGTCAAATCAAAACACTCAAACATTCTTGGCTTGGTGTTTTGTAGAAAAACAAGGCTACAGCAAGTTTGGCAAGTATGTAGGTAATGGAGATGCAGATGGTCCTTTTGTTTATACAGGATTTAAACCTGCTTTTGTTATTATTAAACCTGCCTCTAATTCTGGTTATAATTGGGCTATGACAGACCATAAAAGAAACCCCTCTAATGAAGTAGATAAGTATCTTTGGGCTGATGATATTGGGGCAGAATATAATGGGGCAAGTGTAAGTTTAGATATAGATTATTTATCGAATGGTTTTAAACTAAGAACAACTAGGTCTGAAACAAATCAAAGTGCTGCAACCAATGTTTATATGGCGTGGGCAGAAAATCCATTCGTAACATCAACAGATACAAATAGCATCCCAGCAACAGCGAGGTAATAATTATGTGGGCATTAGTAGAATCAGGAAGTGTAAGTAAAATTTATGCACAACCTAAACAATTAACTATAGGAGATGTAAATTATCCTAGCAATATTTTTAGTATGTGGACTAGCTCTGAGCTAGAAGCTATAGGCATTTATGAGGTTGTAATTAACAACACCAATTTTAAAGACCCTGAATATTATATTAATACAGACCAATCATTTGCTTTTGCAAGTGGAACTGTTACAGCTACCTATGGAACAGCTACAGCTAAAGACTTAGCTGATTCAGGTTCAGGTGATACTTTAGTTAGAGGTTTAAAATATATTCATTCACAAACAATAGATAACCAAGCCTATAGTTTATTACAACCTAACGATTGGATGGTTATTAAAGCTACTGAGACAAGTGGTTCAGTTGAAAGTGATTGGACTACTTATAGGGCAGGAGTTAGAACAGCAGCCAATAGCATGATAACAAAAATTAACGCAGTATCAGATGTAGATGCACTCGCAGCATTATATGTATATAACGATGCTGATCCACCAGTAAGACCATTAGGAGAGTTTCCTGATGCACCGAGTTCATGATTGAAATTTTATCAATATTTTTAGTAGCTAGTATTGCTGCTTATTTAAGTTAGGAGAAAAATATGTGGAAAAAAATTAAAGACTGGTTTATGAGTGGCTATGAAAGAGTCAGAGCTAGAGATAAAAAGGGTAGGTATGTTAAAGATGACCCCAAAACTACAAAGAATGAAGCCTACACTTTAAAAAAGACAAAACTTACAAAAAAGTAATTTATAAAACAGGATTATAATATGGCTACTGTAAGAGAATCTTTTGCCAAAATAGAAGCACATGAACGAGAATGTGCTATTCGATATGAAAATATCGAAAAAAGATTAGATCAAGGACAAACAAGATTTAGTAAGTTAGAAAATATGATTTGGGGATTATATGTTCTTCTTATTACATCAGGCGTTATTGCAGGAATATTTGGGATATAAAAATGTCAGAAGAAATACAAACTAAAAAAGTTAATTTAGAATTAGATATAGATACCAGTATTAATAATATTGGTATTAATCCTTATCAAAAATCAATTCATCTAGCTAAAGCTGTAGATGCTTGGCGTATATTTCCAAGAATATTTCTCAGCGTTTATATGTTTTTGCTTTATTACTCAACTATGTGGTTTATGAGTTTAGAAGAACCTAGCCTAGAACAGTCAGGTCTTATATCTATTATTGTAGGTGCAGGAGCAGCTTGGTTTGGTTTATATAGTGGTACATCCTCTAGTTCTAAATCATTTAAAGGCGACCAGTAATGTATGAATATGGTTGCACAGTCACTAGGGTGGTTGATGGCGACACTATTGATGTTGTTCTTGACCTTGGCTTTTCTATTCTTCACAAGTGTCGTGTACGCCTTTATGGGATTGATACACCTGAATCACGCACAAGAGATAAAGATGAAAAAGCTAGAGGTAAAATAGCTTCTAAATTCCTCAAAGATGCCATTGATGATGGAAAAAAAGTAGTTTTAAGATCAAAGTTAAAAGATTCTAAAGGCAAGTATGGTAGAGTTTTGGGAGAAGTGATTGTAGATGATATTAATATTAATGTTTCTATGATCGAAAACTATCTAGCTGTTGAATATCATGGACAAAGTAAAGATGATATTGAGGCAGAGCACTTAATAAACAGAGGTAAACTTATAGAATTGGGAGTATTCATTCCAAATGAAAAATAATATTTACCAGTTAATTATATTTTTAGGAATAATATTTTCTACAACTGCATATGCTCAATCATCACAACAGACTGGTACAGCTTGTACTAATGGAACAGAGTTTTGTGAGAATAATAATCTTTATACCTCAAATAATACGACCACAAATAATACCAACTCCAATACAAACACGAATACCAATTCCAATACAAATGTGAACACCTCAACTGCGACAAATAATAATACGAACTCAAATACAAACACTAATGTAAATACAAACACCAATGCCAACACGAATGTAAATACAAATACTAATGTCAGCACAAACGCAAACACAAATGTTAATACAAATGTAAATACTTCTACTTCAACTGCTAGTAGCACATCTAATAATACGAATACGAATAACAATGTGAACACATCTACATCTAATTCAACTGTAAATTCAACAGTAAATCAGAATGTTAATAACACAAATAATTCAACCACATCAAACACCAACCAAAATACGAATGTGAATCAATCAACATCAGAGTCAAATGTGCAGACTAATAATGTTAATCAGAACAATAACAATTCCACATCAGATAATACGAACCGAAATATTAATGAATCTAGTAGCACACAAACTATTAATCAAAACATAAAATCTGAAGCACCTCCTGCCTCTGCTATTGCTCCATCTATAATGTCTTATTCACAAGACTTATGTACTACTGGCGTATCAGGTGCATTTCAAGGTCAGGTATTTGGTTTTTCAGGTGGTAAAACTATTACAGATAAAAACTGCGAAAGATTAAAATTATCCAAGTATCTATATGATATGGGTATGAAAGTGGCATCAGTTGCTTTACTTTGCCAAGATGAAAGAGTGTTTAAGGCTATGTCTATGGCAGGTACTCCTTGTCCTTATAATGGCAAAATAGGTAAAGAGGCTACTACTGCTTGGCAAAATAATCCTAGTAAAAGACCTGATAAAGATGATGCTCTAAAAGATTTCATAGCTAAATGTACTTATGAATCTAATCCTAATAGAGAAAAACTAAATAAAGATGTAGTTAGTGCTGTAAAAACTATCTATACAAGGAAAACAAAAACAAAAAGACAATGCAAAAAAGAATTTTATGCACAATAGCCTGTTTATTCAGTCTTAATGTATTAAGTCAATATATATACGAAGCTAATCAAGACTTATACGACTTGCAAACCAATTCATCAGGTTCAACAGGACTAGGTTCAAATGATGATTCGGTATCTTCTGCATTTAACATAGGCTTCACCTTTGATTTTTATGGTCAGTCTTTTACTCAAGCTAGAATGGCTACCAATGGTTGTTTGCACTTTAAAACTTCAGGTGCTTATTGTAATGACTACACACCTGATCCACTAACAGGGCAACACACTTATACCTTATACCCTTTTTGGACTGACTTAATAAAAGACAATGGTTCAGCAATGAAAGCTAAAGCCTTTGATGATTATACTATTTTTGGTTGGTATAAAATGAGGGAATATAATCAAGCCAACACAGACAACAGCATAGAAGTTTGGCTATACCCTAATCATACCTTTGAGTTTAGATATGGTGAACTAGATATTGATAGCCATGATGTTCTTATCGGAGAAATAGGAAGTGGGAGTTCCGAAGTTTATACTTATCTATACCATGATGAATGTAATACAGGTACGACCAACTCTAGTTCATGTGTAAATACTAATTGGAATAATACCTCTTTTAATACTTTATTAGAAAATGGGGGTTCTTTGTATGGGGTGGGAACTGGTCAATCGCTTTGTATAGCTGAACCTTTAACTTCAGTAAATTGTACTGGTTACGCAGCAGCTTATCTAGTTCAACAGTGTGCATTAAATTCTTTATATGACGAGGATTGTGATGGTTATGCAGCAGCTTATTTAACGCAACAATGTAATGTATCGCAACTTTACAGTCAGGAATGTCCTTCTTATTGGAGTGCTTATGACGACCAACAATGTGATGACGATCCCCAATATTCACCTTCCTGTGCAGGATATAGTCAACAAGAATCAGTTGCCTATTTTAACGAAGATCAATTTGATTATGGATATGACCAAGAGGATATGTGGTATGACGAAGAATACGATGAATGGTTAGACCCCAATGATCCATGTTATGAAAATAACTGTGTAGATTTTACCGATGCTGACTGGTATGCCCTAGATGTAGAACAATTTGGTCAAGAGCAAGTTGATGATTGGTTTGGCACAGATATAACCTTTGGTGATACTGGTATGGTTGAATGGGATTCAACACCTGTAACCTCTTATGATGATATAGATGTAATGATGGATGTATGGGATGTTGAGCAAGAGCAACATTATCAAGATGAAATATTATTAGAAGAATTTATATTCCAAGAAACGCTTTTAGTTGAAGATTACAGCGAACCTGAAACCTTTATAGAATTTAACTCTATAGAAGAATTAGATGAATGGTTTGAGGAAGAAACACAAGAACGACTAGAAGAAGAAATGGCAAACCTTGATGAGCCTGAAGAAGAATTTATAGAGGAAATATTTGAAGAAGAGGCAGTAGAAGAAATATTTGAGGAGATAGAAGAAAGACAAGAAATTTTTGAAGAAGAACTTATTGCTGAAAGAGCAGAAGAACAAGCAGAAGAAACACTCGAAGAAGCAGAAGAAGAGTTTGAGGTTGTAGAAAAGGAAAATCGCAAAGGAAAAAATAGATTAATGGTTACAGCACTTAATGTAGTCAAAGCAGGAGTACAAACAGCTACTAACAGTTACTCACAAGCCACTGGTAGCTCTCAAACAAATAATTCAAGTAATAACGCATCTAGTACCAGTGTAGTCACAGGAAGCACGACAGCATCTACTGGTGGAATAAGCACTTCAAGTAGTCCTAGTGCATCAGATCAATTTGCTAGTGCAACACAACAAACAAACCAAGTGTTATCTATGACAAGTGATGTGAGTGGTTCTGACTCTATGTCTATATCTATTACACCAATGCCTACATTTGATAACTCAGCATCTATGGTTGTGGCTGATGTGCAAGTACAAAATGTACAAGGCGAAATAGATACAGCATCTTCAGGTGTTATGACAACCTCAGAAGCAGATCAAATAGCAGATAAGATTATTGCTGCAAATATAGAAGCACAACAGGAAGAAATAGAAGAACAACAACAAGAAACAGGAAAGTATGGAGATGAATCAAAACTAATAGCATTAATAGGTTATGTTCCTGCTTTTAACAATTACTCTCAAGTAAGTATGCCTGATTCTCAAGACTGGTACAGTAGCTCTGATATATATACTTCTGCTACACTAAACGATAATGCCAGTGCTTTTTATGGACTGGTAAATGATAATTTAAGAGGTTTAGGTCAAATGATTAATGATCAACCTAATATTTGGAGATAGTTATGGACTGGTTTCAAAATAAAACAACACAACTAATTGCTCTTGCAACAATAGTTACAACTCTTGCAGGTTTTGGTTATACAGGTGCTACTTATGTTAATCGCATAACTAATCTTGAAGCTAAAATTGGTGGATTGGGCGAAACAGAAAGCGAAATGAAAGTTATTGAAGAACGCTTTGCCTCTATCGAAACATCAGTACAGTTTTTAGAAAAAGAAATAGATGGTATTGCTGTTCCTGATGTTACAGAAATTAAAACAGATATAGCCACACTCAAAGCTGACCTACAAAGTCTTGAAAAAGATTTAGGCAAACTAGAAAATAAAGACGATAATCCACTAAACGGATAATGCGTTATTTATTAGGCATCGTAATTCTTACTGCTTGTACATCAGTACCTATGTCTAATAAAGAATGGACTGATGCTTATGATTCTGAACAATGGCGTAATCAATATGAAGTTTGTAAACATTTAATAAACACAGAGTTATGGACAGAGTGCATGGGAGAGTTTGATAAAAATGAGTAGAATTTTATTAGGCGTTCTTACAGCATTAGGGTTATTTACTTTTTTTCTTTGGAATGAAAACTCTAGATTAGCAGAGTTAAATCAAGCATTTGAACTTAGAGATCAAGAACAAAAAGAAGCTATTAAAACTTTGCAAGAAGATTTCAAAACGCAATCAGAGGGATTATTAGAATTACAACAAAAGAATAATGAAATAGAATTAGAAATGACTCGTTATCTGGATATATTCAAAAGACATAATCTAACTAAATTAGCTATTGCTAAACCTAATTTAATAGAAACAAGAGTAAACAATGGAACAAAAAAAGTATTTGATAGCATCGAAGCAGTTAGTAGGACTATTGATGGTCTTGATGATGGTTTACAGTTGCAGCCTATTTCCGAGTAGACAGCAAGTAGAAATTATTTCCAAGCCTATAGAACGATCTATAGTACAACCAGTAATGCCTCGTGAAATATCTCTTAATGAGCCACATTGGTATGTTGTTTCAGATAAAAATCTAGATGAGTTCTTAACACGCATAGAAAAAGAAAGCGGTCATGTTGTATTTCTTGCTATGTCAGTTTCTGATTATGAATTAATGGCATATAACACACAAGAATTAAAACGCTATATCAGTGAGTTACAAGAAGTAGTTGTATACTATAGAAAAGTTACTACACCACAGGGGAATAAATGAACATATCAAACGAAGGAATATCTTTAATTAAAAAGTTTGAAGGCTGTGAATTAGAAGCCTACTACGATGCTGTAAATGTTTTAACTATAGCTTATGGAAGAACTAAAAATGTACAAGCTGGTGATACTTGCACACAAGAACAAGCTGATGCTTGGCTCGAAGAAGAGTTACATGAGTATGGTGGATATGTAAATGATGCAGTTAAAGTTGATTTAGAACAAAATCAATTCGATGCTTTAGTAGCATGGACATATAATTTAGGTCCTACTAATCTTAATAGCAGTACAATGCTAAAGAAAATTAATGAAAAAGATTGGGAAGAAGTGCCCAATCAAATCAAGCGTTGGAACAAAGCAGGTGGCAAAGTTCTAGAAGGACTTGTTAGAAGAAGAGAAGCAGAAGCTCTTTTATTTCAAGGTGAAGATTGGAGTGAAGTGTA
>Ga0208299_1000860_pt1 | contig 25044 bp, 25 predicted proteins | sample 15_taG_FD_184089 | JGI IMG/M metagenome (GOLD analysis project Ga0208299, IMG submission 184089) | Marine viral communities from the Subarctic Pacific Ocean - 15_ETSP_OMZ_AT15312 metaG (SPAdes) (version 2) | ecosystem: Environmental > Aquatic > Marine > Oceanic | place: Pacific Ocean | collected...
AGGAGCAAAGGCGTCAGCAAAATGAACTCCGTTGTAGGACAATACATTGACCCCATGTTTTTGAAGACTGTTCTTTAAAAGATCAGTAAAATACGATCTACCGCTAAATTCGGGGCCGCTAATGACAAAACAATCAGGGGAAGAGAAATTGTCTGACTTTCTTATCCCCATCCCAGAGAGTATTATTTTCTCTTTCAGTCTGCTTAGCATTTCTTTCTGGCCCACTAACGAAGTTAGGCTTCCGAAAACCTGAGAAACGATTTTCCTGTTATTCAAGGGATTCCTCTTCTTGTCAAAGAAATCTTTTAAGTGACTCAACTTAACTTTCGGGTGCTCGTTGTTAACCTTCTCGGTCCATTTTTCCAAGCTAGTGTTTAGCTTTTCAAGCAACTCTGTGTGATCCTTTTGGGGATCTAACGCAGCCTCTACCGTTTTCATTTGGATAGTTTTAATGGAGGGGCTAAGGTGCCAAAAATTTACCTTTGCTTGAGCGCCACAATGGTCAATAACATCGATGGCTTTATCGGGATAGAATTTATTAGGAATGTATTTTTCGCAATAATCAATGACATTACTTAAGAAGCTTTTGCTGTATTCTACTACATGAAAATCTTGATAATATGAAATTATTGTGGGCAGAATTTCTTCCATCTGGAACCTAGAGGGCTCCCTGATGATTACCCTCTCAAATCTACGGTCTAGGGCCGTATCTTTTTTGATTGTATTGGTATATTCATTAATCGTTGTAGCTCCTATGCAACTAATGGTTCCTCTGGCAAGTTCTGGTTTAAGAATATTAGAGGCCTCTAAAGAATTGTTGGTGACCCCGCCTGCTCCGACCAAGGTGTGAACCTCATCAATAAATAAAATAAGATTCGTGTATTTTTTTGCCTCCCTAATGAAGTCCTCCAACCTTTTTTCAAACTGCCCCCTATACTCCGTCCCAGCAACCATGCTAGATAAACTAACCGAATAAATAACCTTGTTGGCAATAAGTTCTGGAGCATCTCCAGCAACAATTTTTAAAGCCAAGCCCTCCACCAAAGAGGTCTTCCCTGTCCCCGCTGGCCCCACAAGAATCGCATTGGGCTTCTTCTTTCTGCACAGGATAGTTGCCAGCTCGTCAATTTTCCCGTCGAAATCCACAATCTTATCAAACTCTTTGTTTACTGCCTTTAGGTTTAGATTTTCTGCAAACTGAGAAAGAATCTCGTTTTTATCAAACATATCAATCCAGTCTTCTGGCGTTTTTTCAAACTCAAAAGAACTGCTCGTCGCCTCAGGTTCAACATCTTTAATTGCCAAGGAGCATTCTGTTATTAATGCCAAAACGATGGCATCCGCCTCCTCATCCCCCTTTGGATAGGCCGACTTTATGGCCTTGGGGCAGTGGGTATCATCAAAAAATGTCAGTAATATTACCTCTGGGGGAAGGTAATCGAGACCAAAAGTGTTTTCCGCTATATCTTCAGCGTCCTTTAATAGCTTCCTAATGTCTGCCTTAAGCCTTCTTGTGGGGTTTTTGTTTTCCCTTTTTTTAATTAAAACATCCCTAGATTCTACCAATAATATTTGAGGGTCTAAGCGGAGATTTTTAAAAATAGAAACACAAGAATGGGCGAGGTCATTTATAAAACAATGGAAGAATAAATCGACATCAACCCCGTTTCTCTTGACGACAAGAGAAAGGTCTTTTGCTTTCTCTAAAACCCCCTCTAGATGTGGAGTAAGAGGGAGATTAAGCACTCTTCACCTCCCTAAGCTTCATATAAATGTTTGTTTTCACAGGGTCTATCGTGTCCACAAAAAAGGCGTCCCTGCTCTTAGAGCCGTTAAGAACTACAACCTCGCTTTTTCTTACTTTATTTGTTTTTAAGAAATTAGTAAGCTTTTCTTCTCTTGAGTTATCCATAAATAAAAATTTCTTTGTAGCGGTATTATCAGACAATAATAATATCATATACTTATTACCATTTTGAGAGGTTTTAGTGAAAAAATCTTTTATTTGTCCCACCACCTGAAAGCTCTGCCTCTCACCCAAGCTTTCTATTTCCCTAAGGTCTTGCAAAGAAGAAAACTTATCTTTAAAGCAGTCCCTTAAGTCATGGGAATAGCTATATCCCAACAACTTGGTTTCATACGTCCACTTGGCAAACTTTTCGTGGTCTCTGTTCTGATTGTATATTTTTTTGTATCCTTGAAACTTGTCTTTAAAAGTATTAAATCTTTTTTCAGACATAATAGGCTTATTGTCGTCACCTAAAGTTTGTTTTTCTATAACCTCTGAGATGGCGCCAAGGATATCATAACCAAATCTTTCCCCTATCTTTGCAAAATTTCTTTTCTCTCTATCGGTTAACAGGTTGAATGCTTGGGCCTCAAGGACCAGACGAGTTCTATTGCCGCCAGCATGATCCATTGTCCCCGCTTGAATTAGGGATGCTAAAATGCCAATATTTATCCCGCATTGTTTTGCCGCTAAAAATACCTCATATTTATTATTAAATAATAGACCCCTGAAATCCACAAGGCTTTGCAAAGACTTGAGGGAGATCCCCTTAATGCTGTTTAAACCATATCTAATGTTCCCCTCCTCGACCTTGAAGTGAAAGTCCGATTTAAAAAGACAGGGGGGGAGCATCTTCATGCCAAAATCTGACAACTCTTCAGTAACGCCAGCTACCGTAAGGAGGGGTTCTGGGTCAAACTCCGCACACTCCAAAACAGACAGGAAAAACTCTTGAGGGTGCTTATGTTTTAAGTAAACAGTTTTGGCCGCCAAATCAGCATAAGCAAAACTATGTGATTTGTTAAAAGAATAGTGAGAGGCGGCGATCAATGAGTCCCAATAGAAATCACTAATCCCTTCATCTAGTCCTTTTTCTTCTCCTGCGCTATAAATTCTATCCTTCCACTTGGGCATTTCGTCAACCTTCTTCTTGCCCACAATCCTCCTTAAGATTTCAGCCTCTTCAAGAGATAGTCCAAACACTCTGTTCGCAATTTGCATTAATTGCTCTTGGTATAAAATAACATTTTTAGACCATGATAAAATCTGGTCAAGTTCTGGATGCAAATCGAGAGGGGCGGGGGCGCTCTTTTGAGTTTTGTATGTATCAACAAACTGAAGGGCCGCAGGTCTGGCAAGAGCCACCACATCAGAAAGCTCATTTATATCTTTCGGTCTTATCTCTTTGCAGACCCTAAAATTGGTTTCTGCTGATATTTGAAAAAGGCCCACTGGGTGTCTGAAGTCCTGTAAAACCTCATAAATAATCGGATCGCTAGAATCAATGTCTTCAATATCTATCCCGACCTTTTCGCAGGTTTTATGTGCGATTGTTAGGGTTCTGAGCCCCAAAATGTCAAATTTAACCATAAGATCAGCAACGTCTGACATGTCATAGCCCGTCACCAAATCACCATCCTTGGTTCTTTGAAGAGGAACCACCCCCTCTATCTTCTCACAACAAATAGCAATACCAGATGGATGAACCCCCGTGTTTTTAGGGAGGCCCTCTATTTTTAGAGCGTTTTTAAACGTTTTCTCATGTTTTTTAGCCCATGTTTTAAATTTGCCGTTCTCCTCTCGCGCTGTTTCTAGAGGGAAAACCGTGCCGTGCAGCTTGGGTATCATATCGGATACTTGATTCGCCCCATCTTCGTTAGCTTCATCAAAATATTTTGTCGCCTCTCTAATGCAAAGCTTTGAACTAAAGGTGTTGAAAGTTAGGATCTTAGCCGTCTTCCCTTCATGTTTGCGCTCAATATATTGAATAACCTTTTGTCTCTGCTCGTAAGATATGTCAGAATCCACATCGGGTAAAAGGCTCCCCACTAGGAACTCTTTACCTCGTTTGTCTGTTACTTTTTTAGCCCTTGATTTCGATACGAATCTCTCAAAGAAAAGATCGTGAGGGATGGGGTCAATATTAGTTACCCCAAGGAGAAATAAGACGAGAGAACCCGCAGCAGAACCCCTTCCAGCGCCAGTAGGTATGTCGTGCTCATGACAAAAATTTAAAACATCCCAATTTAATAAAATATAATCGGTAAATCCAAGCTCTTCGAAGGTCTCTAGCTCTTGTTTTGTTCTTTCGAAATACGCTTGTTTGTTTTCGTGTTTAGTGATTCCCTTTTCCCTTAAACCCTTCCTAGCCAGCTCATATAATATCTCCTTCGTAGAGCTATTGGGGCTAAGGCCAATCTCTTCTAGCTTTTTAGCGTCAACGACTGTTTTAGGGAGTTCTACTCCCGCAGGTTCGCAATCGTCATAAGGGGTGAAGTCGTCAAACATTACAAGTCCATGTGTTTTTTAAGCTTTAAAAAAACCTTAAAGCACATTTGAACATCGTAAAGTCCATCGTGCAATTTACTCTCATCAAAATCTATATCAAAAAACTTTAAAAGCTGGTTTTGTGAGGCCTTGGCCTTCAAGCTGCGATCATTAATGATTTTATACTGCCAGCTCAAAAAATCTCCCTTGGGTTTTTGGAGTTCCTCTCTGTATGCCTTCCCCAAGGCCCGAGTATCATAAATTCTAGACAAATAAGAATAGTCTGGCTGTTGACCAAGAAGGCGCTGCAAAATCGCAATCATGTAAACATCAAACCCTAATAAATTTTGACCAACAATGATGTATTGGGGGTCGAATAAGTGTTTCTCAAACTTGCTCCAGACCGCCGACAAGGATTTTGATTTGCTATTATATGAGTCCCAATCAAATCCTGTAATATTTTTAACAACGGTAGGTATGTTTAACTCTTTGTGAGCGATAAACTCGTCATGGGTTTCAAGGATCTTGTTTCCTTGGCATACTATCCAAGATAGCTGCCACGCCTTAGAGGAAAACAAATTTAATCCCTCTGTTTCTGTGTCAAAGACAATATATTTTTGATTACTTGGTAACATTTTCTAAATAAGATTCATAACAGAATTCATTTGAGCAAAAATCATTTAACCTAGGATTGCTAAAAGAAGGAACCCTTCCTTGTCGGCGGTTACATACCGCTTTATACATTTGAAACGCCTCAAAATCATCCTTGTTTTTATAATAAATACTCTTAGCCCTTTGTGTTGGAACTCCAAACCTTTTAAGGGCGCTACTTATCTGGAAATCAAAGGGGTGGTCGTTTTGCTCTTCTAAATAAAAATGATCGAAGTCGTCTAGCGATAAATCACAAAGCCCAAAATGAAAAAGATTATTAAAAATATAAGAATCGTAAAAAGGGACTCCAATGCTTATGTCGTCTAGTTCTGCCGCCCTTATCTTAGATAAATTGAGACATTCCCCCTCAGAGGTGAAACACTTTGTGTATAGGTTTCTCGCCTCCATTACTCCTTTGTTGTTTTTGGGAAAGAAAATTAATTTACTGGGAGTCTCTGATAAATTCGACTGAACAACAGGAAGTCTGACTCCATATATCATGGGAACCTCAATCTCTAAGAAGGCCTGATTAATAACCCTAAACCCATAGAAGCTATCCTCGACTAAAACCATTTTTTTGACATCGCCAGTCTGGGCAATGTCCACCAAATCTTCAACCCTCAAGAGAGAGCGCCCGATGCTGTAGGTGCTTTTGAATAAAGGTATCACTCCTATAAATTACAGGAGACCAGTCGTCTTGTCAAAGGAAAAAGCGGGGCATCCGTCATATTTTACCTTCTCTATCTTAAGACCCTTCGTCTTTTTTTCCTCAAGATCCTTCTTGTGGTCAGCAGACGCTACCCTTTCCCCCTTTTTGTCTACTAAGACATAGTATTCTCTAGCAAACTTAAACGGGCAATACCACATAGGGTTGCCATCTTTTTTAAGTTGACCAGCACGTTCTGCTCTGCCGCAAACCACCCTACCAGCAAACCCGTCGTCTCTCCCTAGGTAGCCCTTATCGTGAGCCAAGTTCTTAGAGGCGGCATCTACATTAAAATTATTAATAATTTGCTGAACTTCAGTTAAAAAATATTCAAACCCTTCAAGCTCGTCCTCGTCTAGGGGGTCCATTTCGCAACATCCATCATTATTGCAATCAAACTTCACAAATAAAAACTCCATCTTCCTTTTAAGAAATTCAGGATACAAATGTTTGACCGCCAAACAATACATTAAGTTCTGCATGTTGTCGGTATATTCTTTGCCAGAAAATACCTGCTTAGATGTTTTAAAATCTCTAATAAGGGCCGTTCTTTTCCGCTTAAATAGAAAAAGCTTATCTATAAACCCAAGAATGCGGTAGCTCTTCCCCTCTTCATTAACCGATATGTCAAAATCCTTTTCACTAATAGACTTGGTGGGTTTCCCGTCTTTGTCCCCAAAGAAGTCGCAGTTAAGCCCCTCCACTGTCATTTGATTTATGAGATCTAAATTGGCAAAATCGTCTATCTTGTGTTTTTTTGCGTAGGCCTCTATCATCCTCTTCACTGGAGGGGAGGCAAAAGCGTTTTGAGTTTTGACTATCCTAGTATAGTGTTTCTTGTGCTTTGGATTCCCCAAACTTTCAAACACAGCGTGGCAGATGGTCCCCCTAAGGCTTCCCTCATTTGATGTATCGGGGAGCTTTAGGTGATACTTACACCAGTATTGCCACGAACACATCTGAAGTGTCTTTATGCGTGACGCTGATAATGGCTTGTTTTCAAAGGTCTCCATAATGAAAATTATTCTTCTTTATAAGTTTTTTGAATGAAGAAGAAAAATTCTTGTTTACTCCTCTTTGATCCATTCCTCTGGCAACATCAATTACTTGAGACATGGAGTCTTGGTGTTTTAGATTATAGCACGACTCAATATATTTGTCTATTTGTTCTTGATTCATTTCGCCAAAATCATTCTCTTTGGGGGGAGCGAAATAAATAGATTCAAAATCAATAGAATTAACAAGTTTGAATATCGATTTTATAGCTCCCTCAAACCCCCTGTTTTGCGAAGAAAAAGAGTCATTGTTAAATGATATAAATATTTTTTTAAGTGGCAACAATGCGAGACGAGAAATGAAACGCGGAGAGATGCTCAGGCCAAAGGAAACTAAAACATTTTTTACTCCATTGTCATACAACGACAAACAGTCGCCTATAGATTCTACTATATGAACAGCCTCTTTTTCTTCAATAGCTTCCTTGACTTTATCTATGTTGTAATAAGGAAAAAACCAACCCGACGCTTTGCCCATGTGAAGCCACTTGGGCCTCTCGTCTTCCGTGACCTTGCGGCCTGAGAACCCATGAATGCGCCCATCTTTTCTAAACACAGGAAAAATGACTCGCTGATACATTTTACCAGACATGGCTAACCCACATTGAAAGTCTTCAAGAGTCTCCCTGCTGACCCCTTTTTTAAGATAAAAATCATGGTGCGGCAAAAGCCTGCTTAAAGCCTTGGAGGGATATGTTTTTTCTTCTTTCAATAAATTTTTTTGTTTAATTCTACGGCCAGCGCCCGCCCCTTTGTCGTCTTTAAGGTAATGTTTTACAACGTTCGGATCTTTAGTGTTTAAAGTTTTTTGTAATAACGCTTCAAACGGCATGAACACCGAGTCTTCAACATAATCTTTCCAAACCCCAGTGTCTTTATAGATTTGCAAAGCAGTTGTATTGTCGCCAGAGCGATAAACCGCGTTTGTCCTCCAGTATGACCCGTGATCCTTGAGTCTATACCCAAGGTTTTCTAAGACCTCTTTATAATCCATAGATCAGTCATGCTCTTAAGTTAATTGGTATCTCTTCAGATTCATTGCTTATAACTGCAATGCCCTCTCCGTTAAAGGCATCAACTATATCTTGTAGATCCCCGCGCTCAGCTATTCTAAAGCTTTCAATATTTAAATTAATAAAATTCTGCTTCTTGGTGCCGTCTGGCATCTCAACTGGATGAATCGCCCGTAGCGCACTTTTCCCAAGGTGTCTTGCTTTAAGGTTTATGAGTTTATGTGTCCCAAAATTAGCTCCCTCCTCATGGATCTCTTCTGCCACCTTTCTCCTAAGCAAGAACAGGTGCGAGCAGAACTGAGTAATACCGTCAGAGAGAGATACAACGCTCTCGTCGTCCACAATTGCTCCTGCTCCTCGATTGCTCGTAATCCCGAGTCTATTAGACTGAACTGAAGTTAACATCGACACGCACGGTTTCCCGTCAAATGCTAGATCGCGATGTATGGTTTGTTTAAACTTGTGAACCATATAAGAAACCTGCTGCCAGCCGTCAATTTTACCAAGAGTCCCGAAATCGCTTTTAATATAATCAAAGCCAAATATTAAAGGGTTGCCTCGCCCAATCTTAGAGAAATAAAATCTTTTAAGCAGAGAGCACATTTCATCTGGAGACATACCAGCAACATTTTCGTAATAAAATTTTAAATTCTTTATCTTCCCCCACGCCGCCCTCACTTTTTGGACAACCTCCTCCGAAGACCAATCTTTATATGAAGTTGTTCTCCATTTTCCCGTTTGCAAAAGCCAAACAGGAATACCTGTCATCGCAGAGCACTGTCTGAATATAAGTTCTTCTTCGCTCATCTCCCCATTATCAAAATGAAGAACAGGGACATCGTATTGAGCAGAAACCTTTGTGGTGTAATCCATGCAAAAATTGGTTTTACCCACTCCCGCTCGCGCAACTATAACAGAAATGTTTCCCGCCAAAAGCAGTGAACCATACATCTCGTTGACTCTGGGGTGTGGCCCAAGCATCCCGAAGTCTTCGACGGGATTGTTCCCCCTCTCCTCTATCACCTCTTCCATTATTTCAAAGAGGTTGATAGGGCCTCCCTCTGTCATCTCAAAATCCTTTATGTTTTTATTATAAAGCTGATCCGATTTATCTATAAGCTCCCCATACTTTAAATTTGGGTCCGCATTCTTGACAAAGGAGGCCACCTTCTTGCAGCTCATATAAATCTCCCTGCGAGCGGAATATTTTTTCAATTCTCTTACCGAGGATATGGTAATCTTTTCAGGGATTTTATAAAAAGCTAAAGAGAAAATGTATTCTGAAATGTCAATGCTGTCAGGAAAGCTCGCCCTTAATTGCTGAATCCTTTGGATAAGAATTGTTTCGTCTATGCTCTCAGCATTGTCTAATGCATTTTTTAATAATTTAAAAATTGAGATATTGACCTTGGAGTCTTCAGAATAAAAGTCGCTCTCGTTAAGAAAGGGAGAAATTTCCTCCCATGTGTGTTGATGTTGGAGGATTCCGCTTAGAACCTTTTTCTCTAGATCGTAGGAAAATATCATAATCCCAATTCTTCGTCTTTTTTTCTTATCGCCATTTCAATTAATCTGCTAAGGGCCATTTCCACACAAGGATTTTCTGTCTTACTTGTCATGGTGGGGCAGCCCTCTTTATTTACATATAACAGCAAAAAGCCCCTGTTGCCACCACTAACTGAGCCAGTGGAGTCAAAAATTTTATCAAGGAGCGACTGAGGTAATCCATGTTTCTCGTCATTTTCTAATTTCATTTTAAGTGTTTTAACAGACTGTGGGGGTAGTCATCTGACTCTAATATCTCTGACTCTAATACTCTGATTAATTTAATTTTATTAAGCTCACAAAAATACTCTTTTCTTTCGTCTCTTTTAAGCTGCTGCAAAAAGTTTTGTCTAGAGTTGGAGTGAAAAAATTTATTGAACTTATAGTGCTGATTGCCATCTACTTCTATGGCTATCTTTTGTGTAGCATTGTAGAAATCTAATGTCAAGCGCGTTCCTGCAACAGGGAACTCTTCAAAGACATAATCAGCAAACCAATAGCGTTTAATTTGATTTTTAACATCTTTTTGTATTCCACTTTTACACGTAGCATCCCAGTCAATTAAATACTTGCTGATGTTTTTAATTTTTTTCTCTCTACCATTTGTGCATAAGAAAATCATTTGCTTAAAATCTTATTTTTAACGAACTCTGTTAAAGAAAGAGTTACTTTTTCGTCTTCTTCTAGGAAATCATAAAGAGCTTGGCTGCCTTGGTAGGCCTCCTTTGTCTCAAGGCCGTTTTCTTTGAGGTGCTTTAGTAATTCCTCATCAAGTTTATACCAAGCTCCTGATTGTTCAATGTAGCCCCACATTAAGAGCATGTCTATCACTTCCCTCTCAATCCAAATCGATCTGCCATTAATGCGCCCATGCTTAATGGGGTAGGTCACTATTTGCCCTGTTGTTTCATTTGTAGACTTACAGATAACAACCTTCGCATTATGTCCGAAGATTTTATTGTCGTGAGTTATCTGCTGATTTGGTTTTTCTAGAATCTTATCGCCTTTATTTTGTTTTTTAAATTCTAAAATCCAATCAGGATAATGAAGAATCGCATTGCCCCCACTGCTGTTGGTCTGATTATTGGGGTCTTGTTTGGCATAAGGGTTAAGATTAATGTTGGTTCTTACTTGAGAAATCATGATGCACATATGACCAAACTTACTCATGCCCAAACTAATTCTCTTTAGGAAGTCAGAGGTCATAAGCGCTCCTCCCGCGACCTTTCTGGCTTCGCTACTGCTTTTCTCTAAATCTTCTTTAGTTATTAAACCGTCCATGCTATCGATGACTATACAAAACTTTTCTCTGTCTGGATTGTTGCGGAGAAGCCCTCTTAAAAAATCCACCATAGTGTCCATGATGTGACACTCAAATACTAAACATGTTCCAACCGCCCACTCGGAAGGATCGTATACAAACTTTATTCCAGATCTTTCCTTGATGTCGTTGTTAAGTCTTCCTTCCGCCATAACAAACAATCCTTTTGAGTTCTTTACAGTCTTCAACATGTTAAACATTACATGAAGGGCTTCGTTCGTTTTCCCTCCTTCGTTTGCTCCAATAAACCTGTGAAGACCAGCGCCAAGGCCCCCTCCTAAAACAGAATCCAGTATCATTGATCCGCTGGACACTAAATAGTCTTCAGCCCTTTCTTCTAGATTATAATGGTATTCCTTGTTTGACTTAAAGAATGCCTCTGTGAATTCCTTAGATCCGCTTTTACTTTTTGATTTACTCATATAAAAAATCCCTCAACGTTTTTGTTTTATGCTCCAATATATCTTCGCCCGCTTTCTTCTTTGCGTCAATAAATTTATCTAGTTCTGGTGGCTTAAAGAGGAACTCCAAGTGTTTTTTGTTTAAATATTTTTTTCCTTCTTGAGTCCGAAAATATGTAAGGGAGCCTTTTAATTTAAAGGGCGGCTTAACCTTGCTAAGAAAATCTAAATCTCCTTTAAAGTTTTCGAATATCTCTGTGGCGACCGTCATCTCTAGCGCCCAATTAGACGCTTTAGATCCTTCCAACATCCTTTCTACAAAGAGCCTCCTCTCTTCAAAATGCGGCTTAGGCGCTTTTTTAGGTGCGCGAGATTTTTTAGGTGCGCGAGATTTTTTTTTAGACGCGAACTTATGACCGCAAGCACACTTCTTTGTCGGACATCCCACTGCGGTCTTGCAAGAAGGACAGGTCTTTTTCCCCTTGGGCATAAGGCCACTATGTCCTTAAGGTTAAGCTCTGTCAAGAAATAAGGTTAAGATCGTGTCTAACCATTTTATCAACCAACCCAATAAAACTTGTTTTTGGTTTCCAGTTTAACTCTTTTCTGGCTCTGGTCGAATCTCCTAAAAGAAGATCTACTTCTGCTGGCCTATAAAATCGGGGATCTATCTCCATAAGCAAATAATCCTCATGGTAATATTTTGTGTCCTCTCCCGTTCCCTCCCATCTGCATAGTGATCTATGGAAGCCTGCAATATTAAAGGCTTCTTCGACAAACTCCTTGATGCTATGAGTTTCATTTGAAGAAAGAACGTAATCATCAGGTGAAAAAGGGGCTGGGCCATACCCACAGGAAAAGGCTGTTCTCGGAGGGGCTTGTTGATTAAGCATTCTCCAAATTCCGTCTACAAAATCTTCAGCATCGCTCCAGTCTCTTTTGGCCTCAATGTTCCCCAATCTAAGCGGCTCAAAAGATTCTTCTACAGCATACTGGTTGTAAATCCTAGCCACGTTTTGCGTGATTTTTCTAGTTACAAATTCCGATCCGCGCCTGACCCCCTCATGATTAAAAAGCCATCCCTGCACGGCATATAGGTCGTATGAGTCCCTGTATACCTTCACCAAGTGTCTAGCAGCGCACTTAGAGGCTCCATAGGGGCTTCTGGGCCTAAGTGGGTGCTCTTCTGTCTGGGGGGATTTTACTACGTCTCCGAACTCCTCTGAGCTGCCAGCATTGTAATACCTGCATTTTGGACAATGTTTTCTAATAGACTCTAGCTGGTGAAGAACCGCCATACAGTTCGTCTGCATGTGATTGACTGGCATCTCCCAACTTGTCCCCACAAAAGAATTCGCCGCAAAATTGATGAAATAGTCAGGCTTATGTTCTTTAATTGCCCTGTCTATGCTCTGGGGGTCAGTAACATCAAGGTCAATTAGTAAAAACCTCTCCTCGCCAGCAAGGTGCTCAATATTTTGATGGTTTTTTATACTTAATCTCCGCTCTCCCCCCATAATTCTATGGTCGGTATGCTTTAATAGGTAATCCGACATATGACTCCCGTCTTGACCCGTGACACCCGTAATAATTACTTTTTTCATTTTAAATATTATTTAATGTGGACGCCAGTTTTTCAACTTTTCTTTTAGATAATTTATGGAACAAGCCCACATAAAGTCCATTATTGTGCAGGTAAATCGAGTTGGGGTAGTCTTCATCTGACTCAAAATATTGCTCATAGCACGTTTGATAGCCCAAATAACCCGATATAATAGGCCTATGTTCTATGCCCAAGTCTTTACAAACTTGGAGCGCTTTATCTTTTTTCCCCTCTTTTGATATGATCGGCAAACAAAACGGGACATCTTCTGCTTTTGGCGCTTGATCTGGTAGATAAAACTTATTTAAATTAATTTTATCTTTAAAGAAGGAGTATAGATCCTTTCTTGATTTTTTGTATTTTCCCACACGTTTGAAATCAAGCGACCCAATAAGAGCATTTAAGTCTGTATTCCTATGATTGCTGCCTAGACTATAAAAGTCGAAGAGTTTGTCTACCTTGTTGTTTTCAAACGCTGAAGTTTCAAGCCCATAAGGAGCAAGACTCCTTACCATCCCGTGATTCCTATTAATTAAATAAAATTCATACTCGTCTTCTGAATTAGTGAAAATAAATCCTCCTTCTATGGACTGAATTTGATGTCCGAAGTATGTAGAAGTTGTAGATGAAAAATAAGAAGAAACATTTCGACCGTTAAAAGTCCCAAAAGTGTTTTCACAGTTATCAAAACAGACTTTAATGTGATAATTTTTATTATAGTTTTTATAAAAGCTCATTCTAGGAGTAAATCCAATGAGCGAAGTAGGGAAAACACATGCAATTCGACTTTTAAAGCTTTGGGTAAAATCAACTAGCTTATCTATGTCGATAGAGAAATCTAGTAAGGAAACGTCAATAAATTTAGGCTTAAACCCAGCCTTAATCCAAGGAGAGCAGGATGTCTGCCAAGTAGTAGAAGGTAGAACCACGATGTCTTTGCCAAAGGCTATGGATTTTTGATATTCGGCTAGTAGGGTGTTCGCCGCTGAACCACTTGAAACAAAGACCGCATATTTACAACCTATATATTCAGCCATTTTTTCTTCAAATAGCTTAACCTTGTCTCCTTGCGTCCACCTATTGGATGGATTGAGTATAAATGAAGCGATTTTTAGCCTATCTGCTATAGAGAAATTATTAATGTTTAGCGGCCATTTCATATTAAATTTTCAAAGTGCTCTAGCACCTTCTCTTGTGGTATATTATCACATCCCCCTGAAGCAAACAAATTAATTCCGTTAGAAGACACGGGACCAAATGCAAATGGGTTGCTGTGATGATTAACTTGCCAATTTGTTAATAAATTTATTTGAGGAATTTTATGATATGCTCCCAAAACCCACATCGATCCAGAATCGGTCCCTATAGCAAGATCGCAACAAAGGGATGTTTGAACCTGTTCAAATAGAGAAAGATTGGTGAATTTTTTATATTTATCTGATTTGCTTAAGTCTGGTTCACACTCGACTCCGAAATGACATATGTCATATCCCTCCTTTATCAGCCTTTTAATTAACCTCCCCCACCACTCTTTAGTGGGGCTTCTTTCAAAGCCAGCCATTACGGCTCCTCCATAGCCAGCAAACGGCCAGATACAGATGGTCTTCCTATTAAAGCTGTGGGGATCTTCCCAATATTGCTCTAATTTAGGGGTTTTTGATTTCATAGAGTCTGGATTTATTCCTGCCATGAGAGCAGTTTCATCAACGCAATGTCTATGATTATACCAATCTGCTTCTTCTAAAATAAAGGGGTGAGTGGGTTTGGGGTTTATAACGAGATCACACTCTGCCGCTAATTTAAGGTCTTCGGGGCCGAGGTCTTCATCAAGGTCACTTATTTTTATATGTGTAATATTTTTCTGATTTAAATAAAGGGGTTTCGCCTGCTTGCATTTTTTGGCAATTATAAAAATCATTTCATACTCCCCAAATACCTCTTCTAGATGATCTAAGATAGGGAGGGCCATAATGGTGTCCCCTATGATGCTCATTCTCAGTCCAAAAATTTTAGTCATACGTAGCCTATTTTAATTTCTTTTTGGGGGCATTCAAAGAACCTTTCTTGAAGGTCTTTTTTGCAAAGGTATCTTTTATAATTCAAGGCGTCAATTAAACTCGCCTTCACCGCGTCTGTTTTAGCCTTATCCACGGCTTCAAATGTTTCACGGTTTGCTTCCAAGAGGTTTTCATATTCTTCGGAGAGAATTATTGTATTATGCAATTGTTGCCCTACTTGACCAGCTATGGAGTCATAGCAAAGCTCAATACTTAATCTAAGATCCGCGCAGTTTTTGTTTCGCCCTTTTATATGTAAAATCGACAAGTAGTCATAGGCGTATGACTCATCTACTAGTATCGATATCATGGTGCTTGTTATATAGGTTTATGATGTTTTGGGCCACAGAAAATTTAGAAAATGTAAATGCCGCCCAAGGAGACCACTCGTTTAATATTACTGATTGGAAATGTTTAAAATGATTTATAATTCTATTGTGTGTTACGGTCACCGAGTCCACCGTGGGCTCACAAACACAAAAATCTGGGCATAGTTTCGAATTTGGATTGTCACTGCAAACCAAGGGAACGGCCCCGCAAACCATTGCCTCTAAAGCTGGTAGGCCTAGCCCTTCAAACTTTGATGGTAACGCGACAATTTTGGCTGCGTTATAAAGTTGATTAAGGACAACGTCGCTCACTAACCCCAAATAATTACCGCTAGGAGATCCTCCTGTTGGTCCCACAACATATTTTTCTATCCTCTCCAAGAGATTATATCTTTTATTAGGGTCGTTATGCCTGCCAACATAAAGGCAGTCTATTTCTCTTTTTATTTGAGGATCATAAAATACATCTTTTATAGGATTCCATATAACATGAGAATCTACTCCTATGTCCTCAAGCTGTTTCTTAACTGGTTCGCTAATACATGTCACTATATCCGCCTGAGACAACTGTTCCTTGAGTTTGTCAATAGGATAATCGGGGATATGGGGAGGGATGTCTAAAACATTAAAAATTTTAAACCCATCATTGGACAGAGCCGAGTCCTTGTGTTCAGAATCTTCGCTATCAAAATCAAAATTATTACAATAGACAAAATCAAAATCATCCCCTTTAACTACCTCGCAATTCAAGGCCGAAAAGCCCTGTTTCAGTCGAGGAACTTGGCACCAGTATTCCTTGGCCCCATATAGTTTCACCTTAAGCATAAATATTTTTTACAGTTGGGATGGGTATGTTGTGTTTTTGGTGGAACTCTTCATCAAACTCTAGTGATTTTTTTTCTTCGCTCCATTTGTATCCACAGTGTCCAAAATGTTTGTGTTGATAAGCAACCTTTCTTTTCCCTATCGTATCGTTGAGCCAAGTATAATGCCTAATGCAGGCGACCTCTGCGGGAATGGTTGTGGGTTCTTCTATATCACAATATTTTATAACTTGATTGTTATAAGAATAGTAAATGTCGTTGTCCCAGTAAAAATTTTCTAAATTAATAAAGTTTTCTATCTCTGGAATGTTTATTTTAGTTTTAAAGATGCGAGGAGGACAAAACGGTTCTTCTAAATAATGATCTTTGTCGAAAACAAAATTCCTGAGAGATAGCTTAAATAAGTTTTTGTCAGACTTTTCAATGTAGTCTTCAATGTCTTCAATGTCTCCCTCCGTATAAAATTCGTCAGAATCAACAAGCCAAATATAGTCTACATTATGTTTTTTGAGGTGTTCTAGCGCATAATTTCGGGCCGTCGCCTCAGACACAAACTTGGGAGAATCAACCAAGTATTTTAGTTTTCCTTGATTGTGGAGTTCCCCCAAAAGATCCGTTGTGTGGTCACAGAAACCATCAATGTCTTGATATTCAGCAAAAGGAACGGAAACGGCAGAAACGACATGGTTCCCTTGTTTTAAAAAGGGTTCAATTGAATCAAGCACATATTCCTCTGTATTATATCCGCAAAAAATTATTCCATAGTTTTTCATAACGTGGGCCACAAGGGCATTGGCAAGTTGTGAGGTTTTTTTCGAAGGTCTCCCCTTGTAATTTTTTTGGGTTTAAAGTCTTTTTTGTTTTCTCCTGTTTTTCTGTAATTCCATATCGCGCCCCAAAAATTTTTGTTAATATTGTTTTTGTGTTCTAGGCTTAAGTAGCCTAAATGAATTATTTTAGCGCCTTCTTGAGCAAGCGGAACCCTTCCTATGCATGGAATTAGGTTTCCTTTTTCGTCAATTAGTTCACATGTGTCACTTTTTTCAGGATCAAAAGTTCCATCTCCTCTTTTGGCAAAATTAACAGCCCCCCTATAGGTGCCGTCTTTTCTGTGAAGATACCACTTGTGCCCTATATTGACACAATGGTCTAAATCTTCGTAAAGATCAATTGTCGGAAGCATTATGCTGCAAGGAAAATCGTGACAATTAATTTCTGTTACCAACTTGCTGAACGCCGCTTTTTCCCCAGAAATTCTTTCGTCAAGGTCTACCTGAATGACAACATCATGGTTACATCTTTCAAGGGCTGCATTCTTTAGTTTTCCGTCCCAGTATAAGTCTTCCTCTGTATTTAAATCAGTAGAGACTACTTTTACAGAGTCAGCAAACACTGTGTGTGTTACTCGATTTTTTATTTCCTCAACTTGGCTAGCCAAAGTGCTTATTACTACTTCATCAACGTAGTAAAGCCAATTTGAAAGAGCATCCTCAAGACTAAATTCAAAATTACCTAAATTAAAGGCGGTTGTATAGAGGGAGATCATCTTAAAAATCAATTGGTTTGAAAACCGAAAAGTCGTGCTTGTTTATCAAGCCTTCTCTTTCCCCTAATATTTCATATCTATACCAGTCATTCAAGAACTTATCGAAATTAATGCACTCCTTTAAGGTGGACGTTAGTTCTGTGCTAAGGCATTCCTTTACGGATTCTATCTCGTAAGGATAAAAGCCGAGTCTAAATATTTCTGCAAAAAACTTCCCCCTCACGTTATACCGTTCTCTTACTAACTCTATGTCGTCTTCGAAGCCTAATAATAAATGGTTCGTGTTGGGAAATAAATAATACTTAAAATTGTGATCAACAAAATGTAAGGGATTCTCTCTTTTTTCTCCTCTCACGTTTTTTTGGAAGTCTTTCTGCCAAAAGTCAAGTTTTGAAAGTTCTATTGTTTTCGTCGCTCCCGCGATTCCTTCGTGCGGGTTATTGACAAAGGCTGTTTGTTCCTTAAGCTTAAACATAAATCTTTTGTTATACAAAAAGCTCCCATCTACCCCCTTTTGATCAAATTGATTTGCAAGGCTTTTGAGGTATGCTGCAAAATCGGAAGACAATCGCTCTAGGGTGTCGAGGGTGACAAACCAATCCCCCACACGCATTGGCCCCTGATAAAGAGAATGGTTTCTACTGAAATCTAGCCTATTACACCACTTTGTATAAATTATTTCCCCTTCTCCTTTTTGCTCCTCTAAATAATCAGCCCCCTCATCGGTGGGGTAATGGAACGTCCAAATAAGCCCATCAAAAAAGTCTTTGATAGGCTCTATCAGCTCCTGAAGATCTTTTTTGTGACCCTCTGTTGTTACTCCTATTAACCAAAGCTTCATCCTATGTGATCAGAGTAAACCTTATGGGTGTTAAAAAAAGAAAAGGGCGTTTTTGAATTAGTCATATTTTTTAATAAATCTCCAGACATAAGCTCACAATGATACGTCCCGAGTTTGTCTAGGTGCTCCTGCGCCATCTTCCAAGCTATAAAAATTTCATTAGTTCTATTGATGTTTGGCTGAAAAGTAAAGGTCGGCCCGTATTTTGTGTAGTTAATCGCTTGAGTAAATATAAAATCATTTTCCACTAAATAGTCTCCCTCGGGGTCAGCAAAACCCCTTCCGTCGCCGTGATTAAATCTAACACAAAGTTGGTCAGGATTTCCATCAAGGAAGTTTATGGACTTCTTAAAAGCGCCCTCTAGTTCCAGAAGGTCACAATCAAACACGTAATCGTCCTCTAGCCACAGAGAATATTTTTGCTTCCTAATTTCTAAATCAGAATAAGCCTTGTATATGTCTTTGAAATATTCAGCCGCGTGACTCAGGGGATCTTGGCTGTGATGGGCTACATGTGTCACCGTTTCGATGACTCTAATATCTCTGGATTTACAGAACTCTTTAATTTCTTCCGCCTTGTCCTTTTCTTCTTCTCTAGACTTTAGGTGTAACAATCTATTTTTAAAAATATTTTTATCTACTTGATCAAAGAGGGAGTCGATAGTTTTTTGATAAGTATAATCTGCCGTATATCTTTCTGAATTGTTCCCATGCCCATACTTGGGCATTGTGGTGCAAAAAATAATTAAGTTTAAAGGCAAAGACATTGTTTTAATTTTAAATAAGTGAAAAGATTCCTATGCCGCATTGTGAACCAAGAGTGCTCTTCTTTAAATAGTTCCCGCTATCAACAAAATTAGAGCGTTGAATAAAGTTTGTTTTTAAAACAGGGTTCGTTGTTATAAATTCTCTAACCCCCGCCACCTCATCATTATCTATATCGTGAAATATTAATAAGCCGTCTTCCGCTAAAAAATGATGATAGTATTCAAAGTCTTTTGTAACATATCCAAAATCGTGATTGCCGTCTATTAACATTAGGTCGTATTTGTAGCCGAGTCCCTCCACTTTTTCTTTAATGCTATCTTGGGTAGAGTCTCCCACGATTAAGACGGTATTTTGTTTAAAGGACAAATTCCCTACTAATGGTTCCGCGATATTAGGGCACTCTAAATTGTCTATTATAATATTTTCTTTAATATTTAAACTATTCCATATCATGGAATTAGTTAGATTGCTGGCGGTTCCTATTTCAAGATATTTTACTTCTTTGTTTTTAAAGTGGTCTTCTAGGAAACATAACGTCGCTGCAAATTCTTTTGGGGATTGCATTAAATAGTTTCTTTTTCCCTCATATAATTTTAACCCCCCATATGACACAGGAGCATTCGCTCTTATAACATCTAAATGATGTCGGAACCTCTCGTTCCGTTGATAATCTTCAATCACCATCATGTTTTATATAGTTGTATTGTTTTGAATTGTTCAACATATTTGATCCCCTTTTTATAGCTTTGAAAATTTGAATGAAATGATTTTAACAAATCCTTTTGGAAATACCACCTATCTTTTTGAGATTCACACAGCATAAGCTTGTCATATTTTTCATCAAAATATTCTGTTATATCCGTAAACGTATTAGGAGACCATGTGTCTAAGGTGCTTGGTGTCCTATACTCTAATATAGAGATGCCCTTTATTCTGGTCAAGGGAAATGCCAATTCGTTGACTGCTTTGTGTTCAAAATGAGAATCTTCTTTTGTTGGCACAAATAAACAGTCGTATTCTTCTTTGTTTGTAAATAAGGTTTCTATATGGTTCACCCAAGCATCATGCCCTAGGTCTTTAATGAGTTTAGGTTTTGTAAAATGTAGGGTGGTGTTTGGTTGGTTCTGCCACGCCCCCACTATTTCTTTTAATCTGCTTTTTCCTGTGGTGTCGTCAAAATCACCGCCTGAAGACAGGCAGGCTATATCAAAGTGGGTCTCCTTGTGTTTTAATATTGAGCCCATCATTCCAAATTCAACATCATCTGGGTGAGGAGAAAGACATAAGGCTTTTTTAAACTTTAAAAATTTCATAATATAACTTCCTCAAAATAACGAACAACTGTGATTTCTTTGGGTTCTGGGGGATCTGGCTCTTTCCCCATATATAAATCCAAATATATTTCTGCACAATTTACGCCAGCCAGCGTTGACATATAGGTTCCGCCTCCCAGTCGAGGGTTGCATTCAATTAAAACGGGATCAAAGTCATCGTTCAATTTAAACTGAATACAAGACGGCCCCTTAAGGCCCAATAATTTAACCACTCTTTTAGTCGCCGAACTAATTGAATGGTTTTTCTTTATAATTTTTCCCTTTACGGAAATCCCTGATTTAATAGCCGTTCTTTCTCTTATAACATGAGAAATTATATTGCCAAACATATCGCAAAAAACATCCACGGTGTATTCTTTGCCTTTAATATACTCTTGAACTATCTCCCCCCTTGAATTTGTAATTTCTATTCCTCTGCTACCGCTCCCTTTGATTGGTTTTTTTATAAAAGGAGTCTGTATGGTCAGGGGGAGTAATAGCCCCCCTTCGTTTTGAAAAAAATTAAAAAAATCAAGTTTGTTTTGGCAAATAGATATAGTGTGAGGATCAGAAATGAAAATTTCACACCCGAGCTGCTTAAAGGCATCTTTTTCGTGTGACAGTTTCAACAAGTCGTGCTCCCCACTAGGGATAATTAAATCAATCTTATAGAGAGAGACGATATCTCTAATTGCAGAAAGAAATAAATCGGATTCGGCGCGAGGGCAAACAAGTGAGTGGTCGGCAAGAACGCTTCCTGCGGCTAATGAATCGCAATCAACAGCGTATATTCTGCAATTATAAGAAGACTTTTTAATAGATTTAATTAAACCTACTGCCGCCGCCCCGCCTGATTCAGTTATTAGAATATTTAGATGTAGAGACATAAAACCTCTGGGCCTCAGAATAAGACCCAGAGGCTACTATGACCTCAAGGAGATAAATCCTTGACCAGTCTTATTGTAAGACTAGTTAACGTTGTTGTCAACTAATCTTCAATAATCTCTTCGCTAATTCTCCCTAAAATATAAGCTAGGGTTTCCTCAGTTTCAAAATCAAGATCAGGGCTTAGTATTTCCTCGTTTATTGCGGTGGATGGGTCAGTCATAGTATGACTGTCTACACCCAATGCGCTATAGTGGGAACTACCCCTCGCACGAAGAGCAACTTAATATAGATCTAGCTAATTCTTGACTAGGATTAGCGCTCCTCTGATAATAAAAACTCTTTACTCCCTGCTCCCACCCGAAAATAAGAAGCTCGCTAACTTGCTTCGCAGGGCATTTCGGAGAAATCATCACATTCAGGCTCTGCCCTTGATCTATATACCTCTGTCTGTGGGCGGCTTGCACCACAATTTCTTTTTGGGAAATTTCCCCGAATGTTTTAAAGATCGCTTTCTCTTCATCTGTTAAGCAGTCTAAGTGTTGAACGGAGCCTCCTTTGAGTAAGATTGACTTCCAGATGCTCTGGAGATTTTTACCCTTCTCTTCTAGAAGCTCCTCAAGAAACGGATTTTTATATGTAAATTTTCCCTTGGCTAGGTCTTTGGTGAAGTAATTACTATTTAACGGCTCAATTGAAGGGGAAACCTGCCCTAAAATAAACGAGCTGGAGGTGGTGGGAGCAATCGCCATAGTGGTCATATTTCTGCGGCCATGACCCCTAAGATATTCTGGCTCACCAAATTCTTCTGCAAGTTTACCTGTAGCTCTGTCGCACCTTTCCTTAATTATATTGTGAATTTCGGCATTTAGGAATTGAGCCCGAAGTCCCTCAAAGGGAATCATTTTGGATTGAAGTAATGAGTGCCATCCAAGAACGCCCAAACCGAGCGCTCTCTGTCTTTTTGCAAAATTATGACAAGGCTTCATAAAAGGAATATCTTTCGTCTTATAAATATATTCTTCCATCACTGCGTCTAAAAACCAGATCAACGTTTCAACCGCGTCTGTCTCTTTAATTTCGTCCCACCTCAAAAGATTTAAAGAAGACAAACAGCAGACGAAAGATTCATCTTCAGAGGAGTGAAGGGCGATCTCGCTGCAAAGATTGGACGCATGTATCTTTAGTTTTTTTTCTTTATAAGCCTCGGGGGCACCATTGTTTGCTGTGTCTGTGAAAAAGATATATGGATAACCCGTCTCAAACCTCTTCTTTATAACGGAAGCCCAAACCTTTCTCTTATCCTTATCCCCCTCTATCATTGCCTTCATCCATTTATCCTCAATACAAACAGCAAACGACATTTCCTGTATTGGGTTGCCGTCGCTTCTTATCATGAGGAATTCTTCAATATCAGGGTGATCAATCGGCAAATAAGCGGCAAAAGAACCTCTCCTGACATGGCCCTGCGAAACAATAGCCGCCACCTTGTCAAATAGCTCCATAAAATAAACCGCTCCAGCCGAAACTCCTCCCGCGCTGATTGGCACTCCTCTTCCCCTTAGCGATCCAAAATAACCAGAGGTGCCTGCACCATGTTTGGTTTGCATTCCTACTTCTGCTTGTTTTTCTAAAATAGAATGCATTTTGTCATCAATGTAAATCCCATTACAGGAAACAGGAAGACCTCTGCTCCGTCCAAAATTAGACCACACAGGACTAGCAAGGGAATAAAAACCCCTCTTCATGTAATCTTCAAACTTGTCGGCAAAGCCGCTCTGTCTTAAATATTTTTCCGCAGCTTCTGCGATCCTTCTAATTCTTTTTTTGGCGCTCTCTCCTTTTCTCAGGTAGCCCCTCTCAAGGAATTGCTTCGATTCCTCGTTCAACCAATAATAATCTCTCATGAAAACATTTCTTCTGCATCAAAGGTTTGCGAATTTTTCGCATATTCTACTGGGCGCGTATGAAAGAAATCTGTTGCGTTGTTCCCCAGTAGTTCCTCTTCAAACCACACTGTATTCACTAGAAGGGATTTGTCAATATCAAAAACCTTGTGAAAGTTAATTTGTTCCAATGATTCATTTATTCGATTTTTTATGAATTCTTTCAAGACGGGGGCGTTGAGCCCCTTCGCTTCGTATCCATTAACCATCCAATCAACAATTTTAGATTCAGCGTCAAAGGCAGCCCTAGACTCGCTCAGAATTCTCTCCTCAAGCTCCTCGTCAAATAATTCGGGGTGCTCTTCTCTAATGGTGTTGATAATCTTTATTCCTGCTAAAGCGTGAATATTCTCTTCGTTTCTAGTATACTTCACTTGCTGCCCCGTATCTTTCAGAACATTTCTATAGCGATTAAACCAATTAATTACGTAAAATTGGCTAAACAGAGAAACATTTTCGACAAACAAGGTAAACAAAATAAGGGCGTAAACATACTGCTTTTTTGAGTCTTTATAGAACTTATGAGTGTATTTTCTTAAGTAGCCCACCCTCCCCTCAATAAAATCAAGCTTTAAGTTCTTTTCAAAAATATCCTCTAACCCCAACACCTTTAATAGTCTCTCATAGGCGTTATTGTGAATAACTTCCACATTTGCCATTACGTAGCCCAAGTCAGTCAAGCTGGGGTGAGGCAAATTATCTCCCAGCTTTGCCCAGAACTTTTTTACCGCGACCTCGATTTGACCAATGGCGGAAAGAGTCCTAATTATCATTTCTCTTTCGGTGTCTGTAAGGCTTACGTTAAAATCCTGAACATCGCTTGTAAAGCTAAATTCCTTATCCGTCCAAAATCCGTTATGCATGGCCTCTATAAACTCCTGTGTCCACGGGTAATGGTCTGGCTTTCTCGCTATCTGTTCTTCAAAAATCATCTTGTAATTTTACACATGTTAGGGACTCTCCAGAACTCGGTCAAGACCTTTTCTGAAAAAAGAGCCGAAGGCTCATTCTTTTTATATGAACGTATCGTTAACGTAAGGAATATTAAAAGAATTCGTATCCCATACGAGCGTATCCATTACGTTCGTAAGGATTCGATAAAATCATTATCGGAGCTTTTCTGGCCTTGTCAAGAAAAAAAAACTTCTTGAAAAAAGTAGATTTTTTCTTATATTAAATTAAAGCCAATTTGACGACTACAACTACAGACAACGACCTAATCCAAAGGGTCAAAGAAACTAATGACGAAATAGCTCTCACTGAGCTTATTTCGAGGCATTCGGGTGTTTATGTTGACATGCTTAAAAAATTCGGATTCAAGTGTTTAACCCAAAACCAGATACAAGACATTATGGAAGACAAGGATCTGGTTATATATAGAGCGGCCCTAGAATACGATCCAACCAAAGCAAAGTTTTCTACGCACTTAGCAAACAAAGCTAAATATATGTGTCTAACTCAAAAAACCAAAAACAAGAATAATAAAATTTCTGCCAGCTTTGAAGAAGTTCAATTTTATCAAAAAGAAAAATCCCCCTCCCCTGATGAGTCCTGTAAAACCAACGATTCGTTTGCTAGAATCTTAAACTTAATCGATAGGCACAAAGACAAAAGGTTAAAAACTATTTTCCATGAAAGATATTTTTGTGGGGAAAGAGGGAAGCTAAAACCTTGGAAAGAAGTAGCTAAAAAAATAAATCTTTCAGCACAAGGATGTATCAACATCCACGATAAAGCCATAAAAGAACTGAGCCGTAAAATTAACAATGAAAAAATTAAATTTTGACGCCCCCATAAACAGTCTAAGTTTGGGGAACGTCTCGATTAACTTCCTCAGGGAACTCAAGAAAAAAGATCTAAGCATAAGCATCTTTCCAATTGGAGACAACGCAGACTTTGCCGCCTACGACAAAATAGGAGAAGATTTTAAAAAATGGTTCAGCAACTCAGCAATGAGCCGACTG
>Ga0208299_1000861_pt1 | contig 25043 bp, 22 predicted proteins | sample 15_taG_FD_184089 | JGI IMG/M metagenome (GOLD analysis project Ga0208299, IMG submission 184089) | Marine viral communities from the Subarctic Pacific Ocean - 15_ETSP_OMZ_AT15312 metaG (SPAdes) (version 2) | ecosystem: Environmental > Aquatic > Marine > Oceanic | place: Pacific Ocean | collected...
CGAGCTGGAAGCTACTAAAGGAATGAAGAATATCCTGAGGATGCTGAACAATGACTTCGAGGAGAAGCAATGAAGAAACGTATACACATTAATCAACACCATATCCGATGCAATAAGACGAAGGGAACTAACCTGCCCGTTATTACGGTTAAGACCTACAAGTCGAATACCTATGGACACGAGGTGCAGGTGTCTGGACCGTGCCGGATAATTTACTCGCCAAACAAGCCGCTCCCTTGCGGGGCACAAGTCTGGATAGAAACGGAGGCGGAGGTAGAGATACTATGAACAAATACATCGGAATGCCCACGACCATAGAGGTGCTGGGCGTGGACGTGCCTATCATCGTGACGGACGAGCAGATGGAGGATTGCTTCGGGTGCTGGGAACTGGCGACCGGGACAATTACTATCGCGACTGGCATTGAGCCTGATCACCTGCGGGTCACGCTCTTGCACGAATTGCTGCATGCCATCGATGACTTGACCGGGTCGGGCATGAAGCATAGTCACATCTACATCATCTCGCAGATACTCTTCTGCGTAATGAAGTCCAATCCAGGGCTCGGAGAATGGTTCCTTGGAGAGGCCGAGCCCATATAGGCACCTTCCGCTATTTCGATTCGTCGGAAATCTCGGCGGCGAAAGGACTTACGGCGATTTCGACAGAAAAACGAATTTTCCAGCGGCCGGATTTCAACGTCCGATAATCCAAAAGCTTCAATGTTTTTGTGAGGTCTGCCCGTTGAATTTGAGAGATTCTGTCGTAAGTCCTTTTGAGAGAGGGATTTAGAGCGGATTGAAATGTCGGAAGGTTCCTATGAGGGAGAATTTGAAATGAGGGCGAAAAGTTAGTGAAATTTTGATGAACTTTTGCTATAGTTTTGGCCTCTTAACCCTGCCCTGGAGGGGCCTAACAAATGGTTAACAAATGCCACAACCCGGAGCATCGAAGGACTGCTCTACACACTACCCCACTCTCCCCGGAGGAGAAAGAGATGCTCATGAACTTAGCGCAGTTCATGCGTACAAGTAAATCAAATGTAATGCGCCAAGCACTTTTTGCATTTGCAATCGACCAAGGATTTGCGTTACCATCTTCGGCCGTCGAGCGCAAAGGCAATGACAGATACACTTAGGAGGAAAATCATGCTAACTAAATTCGTGGAGGATCTGGCCTCCCGGGGGTACTACGTGTTCCCCACTCAAAACCGCCAGAAGTTTCCGACCAGGATAGGTCGCTATACATGGGACTGGTTCATCCAGAATCAGGAGCACGAGTTACTTACAGCTCAGCTTCTTCGGTCTGGTGAGGCTACAGGCACGGCACTATGTCCGTCTTCTAGTGACCCCATAACGCTACTTATCCTAGATATGGATACATACGGTATCGGATTCGAGGAGCTATGGCACAACATCTCACCTGGAGAGGAGTTCCCGAATAATGCAGGACTGGTACGCTCGGCTTCAGGAGGTTGGCATATCTGGTTCTCGTTACCCGATGATGTCAATCCTGACGTAATGCCTGCCGAAATAGACTTCGGTAACGGTATGCGAGGCGAGGTACGTATCTCGGGCAAAGCCCGCAGACTAATCATGTTGCCTGATTCACTCGTCACTAATAAGCACGGTAAGCCTGGAAAGTACAGCATGAGTAAGGACATTAACTTGGATAAGCTCTCTGTACCACCCCCAAGTTTACTGGCTAGAATATGCGCACGCAAAGCTAACAATCCTCGCGAGCGCGATGATGCTACTAGACTCCCGACAGAAGTCTTACACTTACTGTCACTACTTCAGAACATGGGAAATATCGAGCACGGTATGATGAATACCACGCTTGCCCGTGTAGGTCAAGTGCTCGGGCGTATGGGACTCCCAGGTAAACCCTCGGACGTACTCATGAGTCGGCTTTGGGATACATTATCCCCTAAGTTAGACGCGGACTTTGACCAACCCGCTTTCCGTTTAGCCATTAATTCGGGCTGGAAGACAGGTAAAAAGAACGCAGACACGTTTAGTCCTAGGGATAAACACCCTACTGTAAGTGATGTGCGCGAAGAATCGGAGGCCATATTCAGCGCAGTACCGTGGCTTTGCGAAGTACGTGACTCTAATGGTAAGACTAAAGAGTGGCAAATAGGCTTCGGCGGCTCATCAAAGAGGCGCGAAGAGGCTAAGCACATCACTAAAGTCAAGGACTTGAATGAGGTATTACCTACGCTAACACGAATCAGCCACGCCGATCCGGACACAGTTGTACGTTCACCCCTCTTCATCCAGCCCGGTTGGAGCAAAGCGTTCGAGTTCATGCTGAAGAGCGAGCGCGGTGTTGACCAACTAGGAGTACCACCAGAGGAAAAATTCTGGTCTTTACTAGACGATTGGGCACGTATCTCAGCATCCGACAGCCTCTTCATTGAGACTTGGTCAGGCAAGCGACCTAGCTCGACAAGCCAGGCGTTTATCGTGTGGCCAGTCGATGAGCCAGCCGCACTCGTCATACCTCCTGGACTCCAGGAGATACTACTAACGCAGGTCGGGGACATTCCTAAAGCCAAGGGGCTCGCGCGTAAGCATCTTCTAACGAAGACTTTACGAGGCATGCGCTCGGGTCAACGAGCTTGGGTCTGTCCTCTTTCTGCACTCGAACAATTAACACAAGACATAATTGGAGCGGCCTATGAAAATTGGATCGCCAAGAATAACACATGATACATCTAATAATTCTTCTAGCCTTTATCTTTCTCGTCATCCATTACGGAGGCGTATTGGATGATTGATGTTAGACTTACTTCCATTGACGGCCCACCAGGCGTGGGCAAAACTACTACAATCATCCGTGATTCGGCTACCTTCCCCGAGAATTCGTGCATCATTACATACACGAACTCGGCGGCGGACGAGCTGAAGAAGCGGGCCCCACAGCTAAGTGCAGGTACAGTTTACTCAGTAAGCTGGCCCTTCGTTAAGCAATACAGCAAGGGCGCCACAAAGAAATTCAAGGCGCAGGCTAATTGGGCAACTCGCCCAGTACACCATCTACTCGATCCCGCTTTAGTTAACTACGAACTGAGTGCGCCAAGTCGGCAAGCAAAGCGCATCGAAGATGAGTTAAGCACTCGTATTCACGCTTGGGTTGAAGGTCCCCCGCCCATCCCTTTGGCCAAGCTCGAGCCTAAGGGCGGCCTTCGCTTTTTGCTTCCCCTAGCACGCTGGGTTGAGGCCGGATGCCCTGCCAATGGCCAGAGGAAGTTTGACCTACTTATTATTGATGAGGCACAAGATATGTCCGCGCTTGAAATGCGGGCCGCGCTCGGTATGCTAGCGCCTAACGGAAAGGCGTATGCCTACGGTGATCCGGGGCAAGCTATCTTCGCCAGAGCGAAGGGGTTGCAAGGTTCAGCACTACCACCAGCCTGGGAACTGGCTAGGGATGGACAGATTCTCAAAGGGGGATGGCGGGTAGGCGAACCTTGCGCCTCGCTTGCGGCGGCGGCATTGCGTTCCTATTACGATAGGCCGGCTACAACTTTTGCGGCCGAACATAAGACAGAAGTGTTGACATGGGAGCCCCGACAACGGCCACTTAGAGGATTAGTTTTAGGTTATAGTCGCGCTATTGTGGCCAAATATTTCCGTAAATGGGGGCTGACACAAAGCGCGGTCGTCCCAGCCGTCGGCCGTGCCGAACGTGAATTAATTATTTGTACAGGCCACGCCGCCAAAGGTGCGGAGGCCGACGAAGTCTACTTGTTACCCTGGAGCAAACCGGGTACACTCAAACTCGACCATCGAGATCCAGAGGCAGTTCGCCTTCTGTATGTGATGGTTACTCGGGCGAAGAAACGCCTTTACTTACCAAGGGCCTTACGGGCCAGGATAAACTCATGACAAAAGAAAAACCACCATCTAATTTCATCTCCGTCGATATCGTAGATAAAGACAATATGCGGCTTATTTTAAAGTCCCATAATATGATTGCTTTTTACGACATTTCAGCTGAAGACGCATCACAAATTGCGGCCGGAATGTTGGCCGCAGTCGAAGAAGCTAAAGACTACGAGACCGAGGAGGTAATCGCTAAATGATGGCAGAACAAATAGCAACCGAGGCCGAAGCTATCTGGCCCAAACAGGAGGAATTCCTTGCGCTTGTTAAGGCTCACGGGGATAATCCTTGGGCGCTGGATACTGAGACGGACGGCCTTGATGTACGGGGGCCAAACTCCCGATGCACAGCGCACTACGTTGGGCTCCTTCCCATAGGCTCTAGGGTCTGCTGTATTTTCACGATTGGACAGTTCGAGGCGATCCGTTCTGTGGTGGAGGGGCTTAACTTAGTTGGACACAACCTGCGCTTCGATTTACACGCACTCAACTTACGACTGAAGCGACCTTACGTAGACACGATGGTAACAGCTTACCATCGGAACACAACGGGCAGGTGCTCGCTGGATCACTTTGCTAAGGTCTATGGCTGGTCTAAAATTAAGACGCCTGACCTAATTAAGCAAGGGCGTATTAGCGAAATGAATCCGCATGACGTAGCCAAATACTTGGCCGACGATTGCTTGCGAACAGGGCAACTCTACGTAATCACTAAGAATCGAGGGGTTTTTACACACGATAACCAAGTAGAGTTGGCCGTTACTCGGATGGAGAACCGGGGGGTTAGACTACTGCTCCCCGAACTCCGTATACTAGGACAGGAAATTACCACTAAAACCAATGAAGCAAGAAACAAACTCGATTTACTCGGGGCTCCTGATAACCTCGGGTCGCCCAAACAAGTGGCCGTATGGTTACAAGCGGCTGGTCGTCAGCTCCCGCTCACGGAGAAAGGCAACCCCAGTACAGGGAAGCTTGTTCTTCAACAATTGGCGGAGAAAGGTGATGACTATGCTGAGCTTCTCCTTTCATGGCGCAAACTTACTAAGCTTACGCAAGCCTTTATCAACCCTCTTCCCAAGATGGCAAGGCATGGGATGCTCTATCCCAGCGTCAATACGACCCGCACTAAGACCGGGCGGTTCAGCTACTCGGACCCAAACCTTCAACAGATACCGAAGCGCGGCCCTATGGCCAAGAAATTTCGATACTGCTTCACCGGAGAGTCAGCTGGAGTATCTGGGGCTGACTTCTCGCAGGTTGAATTACGAGTCGCGGCTGCCCTTGCACAGGAGCCCGTCCTTCTCGAGGCTTTCGCGGCTGGCCGAGATCCTCACACGGAGGTCGCGGCCCAGATGTTGGGTAAACGCCCTGAAGAAATTACCCCCGAGGAGCGTTACGGAGCGAAGGCAGTCAACTTCGGCATCCTCAACGGGATGGGCGCCTCGCGTCTAAGCACCGAGCTTCGGTCGGACTTGAACACAGCACACCACTTCTTGTCTAACTATAAGCGCTCATTGCACCGACTAAATGAATGGATGGAAGGCATCTGGCGTGACGCTGAGAGAGACCAGGTCGCTCGGACTGTAGCCGGGAGGACGCGCTTCTTCTCTAGCTCGGAGGCAACAAGGCCAGCTATCTCTGTTATTGTACAGGGTGGGGCGGCCGAGCTAATGCGTGAGGCCCTCGTCGCAGTCGATGAGGCAGGACTAAAGCCTATCCTTGTCGTACACGACGAGATTATCGTGGACGGACTTGACAAAGGGGACGAGGTAGCTACAATTATGCAAGAAGCGGCGAACCACGCTTACCCTGAAGTCTTTGGCGCAGTTGATTTCCCAGCTGAAGGCGGAAGCGGACCCACTTGGGGCCATGTCTAAGAAAAAAGAGAAAACAATTCACCAACTAATTGATTACAACGTGCGAGCCATGTTGCAAGAAATGACCGATCGCCCTCCATCCGAGCGCGAATCATTAGCAGGCGCAATTCATCGTCTGCTCCAGGCCAAGCCCCTCGCTTCTGAGGGTAAAATGGACCTGCTGAGTGTACTACAAAACCTAGGGAAGGGGCCAAAGCCCGCACCCGCAACAGAGAAAGAGGACTAATCTATGGCGTTTAACGCGCAAGAAATTCTTAATAAAACCGTGACCGAATCCGATGGCAAGAAAGTACTTGTCGCTGAAGGAGCATACATGAACTGCACCATTGGCGAAATCAAGGCGTTCGAGCCTCACGAGGCGGCACAAGCAAAAGGAGTTGAGGCAAGGATGCTTATCAACTTTGACTGCAATGACTACGATGGTGACCTGTCTACCTTCATGAACTTCAAGTCAGACTTGCATGCTAAGTCAACTCTGGCCAAGCTAATGAAAGCCGTATGGCCTGATGAGGCTGAACGGAAGACTAAGTCTACCGCTGACCTAGAAGGCCAGTCGGTAAACGTCAATGTGTTCCATGAGGACACTAAAATTGACGGTCGTCCCATAACCTATGCTGAGTTCCGCTTTACGCGAATTCAATAATTGTTCTTTAATCGGGTCGCTTTGTTTTTGCTTAATTAGGCAAGGCGGCCCACCCCAACCAAAATGCACTTAACGATAGTAAATAAAAAAGCCTTCTTATATTTAGAGGGCAAATTAATCTCGCTTGATGTCATCGTTTCGATTGTACCCTCGTACAAAGTGGACAACCGAACAATGATGTACCTAAGCACCACAGATAAAGCGCTTGCTTTCGAGACACCCGTTGGCGAAATCTCCCAATTCTTAAGGGAGGTTTGCGATGAGTGTGACGAATGAGCGAGGTAAAGCGTATGGTAAGCCTAAGGTTAACCATACTAGAACGGCACGTCTTTGGACTGCTTTCTTACACAACAAAGGGTTAGGCAGTTCATTCCATATCGAGGCTGAAGACGTCTGCCTTTTAAACATACTTCAGAAGGTCGCCCGTACCCAGCACGGCGCCCAACATCTGGATAACTTAACTGACATAGCTGGGTACGCAGATAACTTGGAGGAAATCTGGAATGGATCAAAGACTTAAAGTTCCCGTAGCCCCTTACCCCGATTGGTCAAGATTCTTGACCGCCGTTTGGAGACAGGGTCGCTCAAGGGGAGTAGTATCTAAAGGGCTTATGGAAAAGTATGCCTTTAGAGCACAGGAAGCCATTGTCGAATCGTTTACACGAGTAGATACAGCGGCAAAAGTTAGGCCCTCGTCATTCATAGCCTGCGCACAGCAGACCTACTTCATGGCGCAAGGCTTGCCCCCTGACCCTATGCCCCCTGAAATTCCCATGACATTTGCTATGGGACACGTACTACACGAGGTTAGTTTCGCCGCAATTGAGGCCGCTCTGCCTGAGGGGTTTAGTTGTGAGGTTGAGAAGGAAGTTACCTTGCCCGAATGGTGGCCGCACGAGCATATGTTCTTCAACACACAAGGGCATATCGACATCATTCTGCACGTAGATAACTGGGACTTAGCTAGTGATTACCTAGACCCAGAGGAATGCGACAGTATTGTCGTTGACCTGAAAACTATGGGCGGCTACTCCTGGCGAGAGCACAGGAAGAAGCACTTCGGTTTCGAGCCGGACGGTTTCGGCTACCTGACCCAACTAGCCATCTACACAGATGCAGTCGGTATGCAGGAACAAGGTGCTCTTCTCGCAGGTATTAACCGAGACACTTTGATGTCCCCATTAGCCCCAAGGCGAGTGTCGGGAGAAGTCTTGGCCAAAGAGCTCGAGCGGGTAAAGGTAGCCGTTTCTGGGGCCGTTAAAGGTACGCCGGCCGGACCCGAATTTATTGAGCGATGGGGCGATGATGCCTCATTCTTCTGTGGTACTAATGGGCGCAAAGGTTACTGCGGCTTTAAGACGATATGTAAGAAGACGCGGAGGCAAATTGATGTTTAAGTTTATACGCCAAGAACCCCTTAGAAGTAACCGAGATTTGGTTAATCACAACTTAGGTAAACCTAAAGCTGTGCCGGGGGGTAAATGGGTCGAGGGCTCAGACGTAGTAACAGCCTGGATTACCAACGAGCAAGACCAGGAGAAGGGCTCTTGGGAAGAGCGGCCAATGAGGCATTGCTCATTCTGCGATGTTGAGAATCATCTAGAGATTTGCCTAGAGTGCTCAGATATTCGAGGAACAGACGGCAAGTTCGACCGTATCTGCGTCCAATGTGGGGGGCACTTTAATACCAGCAATAATTGGAAAATTATTTGCTCCCACCAATGTCGCCAGGAGCGGCAAGTTCGCTAAGTTCCTTGTGGTAAATCTTACAGCGGGTGTGCAGTCTGTCCATTTCCTTATGGACGGAACTATGCGCCCCAGTTCGTGCGGCCTGGAATAACGCTTCGGCGTAAGTCTCATCGTCAGCCGATATTAGAACACGCTCATGTAAGTCGCGCTCCAACTCTTGGAGTAGCATGAACTCTTTGTGCCGACTGAATGCAAGCGCGGCCGTTAGCACGGAAACATCAGGGTCAGCCGAGTCTAGGCCATACTTGGTAGCGTAATGCGCGGCCAGCTCTAGTGTAGTTTGCTTGACAATGGCTAGACCATCGGAGCGACCGAAGCGTTCAATCGCTAGATCCTTACTGTTCTTTAAGCGGGCCAAGGCGGGCTTCTTATCTTCAGGCGCGGGCTGTGGCATTTGGAATCAGGTCTGTATAGAGTAGAATGGCGGCGAGGGCGGCGTCGTCCTCGTGATTAGTTCGGCCAGCTGTCCCACAGTATTGCATGACAACGCGCTTAATGTCCTTCTTCTTGGGGATAAATTTCCTATCCCAAGGGAGTTCAAGGGCTCGGCAAGTAGCCCTCTTTAGCACCAACGGAGCCGCGTGCTTGAACGGAATGCCCTTATTGTATGCCCAAGCTGAAATGATAGACGTGACGGCCCAAAGTAGCGCAGTTGTTTTAATCTGCTTCATAATAAAGGGCGCAGTCTCGGCCGCAATGGCATCGATACCGTACTCCATATCTAGTTTCTCGAGCTTTGGCCAGAGGAACTTGGCAAAATCCATGCCCCTGCTAGACGAGCCGACAGACATTGTGCCGGACCAGACACGTTCGGCCCTATTATCTGATACGCGAAGGATCGCCATACCTAGATTACGGTACCCGGGGTCGATGCCGAGTACAATCATGGAAGCTTAATGAGCCGGGGGAACGGGGTATCCGTATTGTTAGAATCATAGATGGCCCAACCGCGCTTCCAGGCCGTGGGACGCCTTTTAGGGCCCATGAATGCGAAGCCGGGCATACTTCTATCCCCTAGATATCCGCCTTCAACGGCGAATAAGTCGAGTTTGCCTACGGTTGTAGCCACTAGACCCATACGATGTGTGTGTCCTATGTGTACATTACAACCAAACTCCTTGGCCATCTTTAGTGCCTTCCCAGCAGGGAGAGTAGAGTTGCCTTTAATCTCATGGCCGTGCATACAAAGTACAGTTTTACCTTGACCACAAGGGATTTCAACGCCGTTACGGGATAGCTGAATACCGTGATCATTGAGGCCCAAAGCATTTTCCCAACTAATACCAAGCATACGTAGAACAGGAACGCGGCCCGCAACAAAGCGGTTCCATCTGTCTTCATGGTTTCCTTCAATGTAAAAAATTTCTGCTTTTCGTCCGGCATCTCGTAGGGATTTAAGGAAGCGTCGGCCGGCACGGACTTCTTTGTCCAGATTGTCCTGCCATCGGGGATCTTGTCGGTGGATAGACAAGGCGTGAAAGTCCATGACATCGCCGAGGAGGACGATTTTGTCTGGTTTCTCTCTTCTAATACAATCAAAGAGTTTGGCGACTGACTTGCGGTGGTGGAAGGGAACGTGAACATCTGGGATTACTATCGTGCGCATTAATACCTCCGCCGCGACTTATAGGCACAGCGGTACAGGACCGCTATTGAGAGTAGGACTATTCCCCATCGTACCAACGTCGAAGAGCGAGAAACGGAATTGCTAGGGCTCGGAACAGCGCTGTCCACAGGAGCACTAACGGTTCCCTCATTCGGGGGAACACTAGTACCAGGAAGATTGCCATCCACCCGAATCTCCATATCGATTCCGTCGCCGTGTCCAGCAACTCGGCTGTGGCTGTTTGCTTTGGGGCTTCAACAACGACCTCCGGCGAAGCAGACCAAGGCATTGAGGGTAGCATACTACAGCTTGCTAGGAGTAAAAGACTCACTAGAAGTACAGCAAGTAATACTTCTAAGCTGTTCTTACGTATCCAGTTCCGTAACTTAATCATTTATACCTACCTTTGTTTCGACTTTACTTAGACGTCGCTCAATCTCTAACATATATCGAGCAAGTTTTTCATCGGACCCTCTACTACTATCGGCGGCCTTGATCTGATATTTCTCTACCTTATCGGATAAATCTGACATTTCCTCAGTCATTTGCCCATGCATTTGGGTCAGTAACCAAGCTAGTATAGCAACAAGTCCAGCCATTACAGCCTGTAAGGACTTAGTAAAAAATTCGGGGATGTTTTCTTTGGTCATTATAAATTAGCCTCCTCTAGAGCAGTTTTAAGAGAAACTTGAAGTTCTTCAGCTTCAGCCATTAGAGCGTGGCGTCGCCACGGGACGGTTGTCTCTTCCAGCTCTTTCTGGAGATTACGTAATAGGCGTTGAGCGTTTCCAACTATGAGTTTACGCTCGTAACCGGGCTCTGTAATTTTCATAGGTATAAAGAGGCGAGAGAATTCTTCTCCGTAGTCTAAAAAGGTATCTCCTCCAGCGCCGGCCATCGCGAATAAATCTTTGGCGCCTCCGTAAGCGAGCTTAGTTGCCCACGTAGAATAGATAGCGTCTTCTAGCCAATGCTTCGACGCTCTACCACCTCCAGGTGCAAAAGCTTCTTTAGACCCTAGAACGATGGATCCAATACCCCCAGTAGCCATTACACCTGGGGCGGATAAGTGTCTCTCTAACTGTTCCTGAGGAACAAGGCGTTCGATCAGCGCTGGGATGGCTACTGCGGCATCGATATTAGCATTAAGCCTTTGTGCGCTAACAGAAACATCGGCTCCTAATGCCTCGAAGTTTATTTCTACTTGTCCGTTAACAGTAGTTACAACACCACTATCATTAACTGCGTCTACTAACATACCTAGGCCACGCGGGCTTTTGCTGAATTGTTTCCAAGCAAAGGGCATATAGTTGACGGGGAAAGTATAGTACAAGAAGGCTCGCTTCATCCAGGTACGTTCAAAGTCCGTTAACTGGGAGTAGTCAACCATTGCACTCTGCGTTTCGCGTACAGCCTTAGTCAAGTCGCCATGCTCGCGTAGCCGGCCAAACAATGTGCCAAAGCGAGATGTAACCTCTGAGAGTTCCAACTTGCCCTCTTGCCGGGCCGCAAAGCTTTGCTTACCTGTGGCTACTCCCCCTTCTAATTTACCTAGGGTACGTTCAGCTAGTTTAGATAGTGGCTCAGGGGTAGAGCCTGCCCCGCCTAGACCCTTAGCAAAAAAGGTTCCGAACAGTCCGCCTCTAGCTGATTCGGCTAGGATTTCTCCCATCGTAAAGACTTGCCCATCGGCAAGTTCAATTACTTCCTCGTCTAGGACTTTCAGTAAATCTAAATCGCCTGTCTCTAATGCGAGTTCTCCGGCGGCCTTTTTTGTAAGCATTCCATCTGGTCCCATTCGACGGACAGCCCGCATAATAGCAACAGCGCGGTCGCCTCCTGCCATACTAGGTGTGCCTGTACCTACGAACCTAGTCTCACCTAATAAGGCGGCTGTTCGGTCATAGGCACGAATAGCTGATTCATCACCTTGGAACAGTAGCCGGAAGGCATCTCCGTGTCCGGCCGTTACATTACGCGCTCTAGTTCCTAACATCATACCCTGGAAAGCACCGGAGGCCAAGTTCGACACGTGGAAAGCGGGACGTAAGACAGTCTGGAACTTCCTGAGCCAGTAGTTCATCCCATCAATAGCCCTAAGCACTTGTCCACCATGTTGGAATTGAGCCTTAACAGTATTATCGACTGAGCCTAGCACGGAGTTATTTCCTATCAGGACGTGCTTATCCATAATGCTTTCTAGTACAGCGGGCTCGCTAGTATCAGTAATAACATTCATGCGGACGTTATGCATCGTATCGTCTACAGCGGATAGAGCGTACTTCTGCCCAATGGTTGTTCCTCGGTCGGATAGTACACGCATACTGAAACCCGAGGAAGTTAGGACATTAGAGGGGATGACATGGACTTCACCCTTATCCGTTTTTATTAGCATATGTGGGGATAGGATGTCCTTATCTAAAGGGCCCTCAAAGTAATTAATATCCTTATCTTTCAGCTTTGCGCCTAACTGCACACCTTGCTTCACATGGAATTTTTTGCCTCCGTCCGTAACATACCCAATAACCTGACCTCCAAACATCTGCTCTTTGCCGATTTGAGTACCCATGATATTATCGATAAAGTTTGCTGTATTGCGTTCCGTCATCGCATTACCCAGACCATTAGCTAAAGCCATTAGAGGATCAGACTCGAAGAGTTCCATCTTTACCCCTGTTTCCTCTATTGCCTTCTCTAGTTCAAGGGCTAATTTAGGTTGGTTAGCCTTACGTAACTCTTTGGCCACTTGATTAACCTCCTCCAAGCGCAACTCGCGCAAATCTCTAGGGAAGGCGTGGGACATTTGGGGCATGAACTTCTGAATAACTACAGAGTCCATTTTACTGCCCAATATCCCAAGAGCTTTAGACGTAGAAGGAGATAATAACCTAGGTAGATAACCAGGAGCAAAGGTCGAGCCCGTAATAATCCCAGACTCAAGGGCTAGTTTCGAGAGGGTGCCGCGAAGATCTAGCGTAGCATTAATAAGTTTCTTACCCCTCTCTGGAAGCCCGTTCTTGACCACATCGACAAGTGCGGCGTCGAACATATCGGCGGCATACGCCATTTTATGCCCGGCCTCAGAGAATTCGGAAGTATGCATACCATGCATTTTATAGTTAAGACCTGCGGCTTCGGCCACTATTTCCTCAAAGAATTCATCCCCGCTTCCTTTACCTGTAATTTGTCTAGCCCAACGGGTGGCTTCTTCAGTAGCACCAAACAGGTGTACATAGGCAGAGGCCAGGCGGCCCAACTCCATTTTCTGACCGTCCTTCCCTAGAATAGGCCCAAATCCACGCATCGGCGTGGCCGTATACGATAACGGTGTTTTCTTTACGAGGTCTTTAGGTCGCGCATACTTAGAGACTTTTCCAGTATCTCGCAGATTAATCATGCGTTGTAGCTCTTTATAGTAAGGCACAAGATCATCCTCAAACATTTTACCTCTATCGAAGAACTTGCTTTTAGCGTGGCTTCGCTTATACACTTCTGCTAGAGCATCTAGCTCGCCCCGTAGCCCGGCTTTGTCGATATTGATTCGCTTCGACTTAAGTTTTTCGACTCGCCGAGGTAAATATCGGTGAGGTTTGTCGCCCACAACAGTCTTGAACTGTAAGGTCTTGCGCTCCTTCCCGGCCGCCATATCTTGCAGGAGCTTGGCGAATCCAGCTTTGCTCGATGGATGCATACTATGTGTATCCATAAAGTCTTGCATTAAAGGCAAATCATCCACGACTTCGCTAGGAGCTAGGGGCCGCTCATACTTTTTGCGTAGTCGCCTCGCATCTTGCCTTAATGCTGCTGTAGGTAGAAACCCGAAGTGATCAGTCTCGACCATCTTGCCCGCTTTATTAGGTAGTTGTCGTCGAGTAAGGTTAATGGGGTCTACTCCTTTAGCTCCTAACACGTCGGCTACGTGTTGAGGAGTAACATAAGCTATCTGCTTTTCTATTCCTACCTTGCTTGTCTGAGATAGCTCATTGAAATTCAGTCCAGCTAGTTCGACAATCTCTTTGGGTGATTCAAGTCCTAAGTCGGAGAATACTTTACTAATGACGCTTATGCCCGTACGCGCACGTTGAAGAAAGGAGCTTAAGTTCCCTAAAGTCTGTTTAACATTTCCTTGTGCCATACCCAACCATAGATTATGGGCCTCATTCTGCCCAAAGGAGGACTCTAAAGTATTGGAAAGTAATCGACGAATATTTTCAACTGAGTAGCCCGTCTCCTTAGAGAGTTCTCGTACAGATCCTAAGATAGCGCGAATTATTTCTTGGGCCTGCTCTGTCCCTTGGTCGCGTAGCGTATTAGCTATGCGGACTTGCTCTTCAATACCCTCGATAGGTACATCAGTCTTAAAGGCTTTCTTCCAAGCTTTCCGAGCCGTATGTCCTATCTTAAATAGGGTCTTACCAAAGGAAGTAGTGGATTCGTTCAGCCTATCCGTAAAACCTACATCTGGAGTAGCTGAAATTGTGCGCTCGTTCTCTAAGAAAAAGCTCTGGGCGTCTGCGTAATCATCGTGGAACTTTCTTATAGCCTTATCTACACCTTTAGCTCCACGTGCTACTGAAGGTTTGCCGGTTAACAGCTGACTAACTACCCTATATTTTGTTTCGAGGGTTTCGGCTTTTCGGCCCAGGTTCTTATAACCTAAAGCGCCCAAGAAGGCTCGCCGATGAGATTCTTCGACGGTAAGACCCTCGCGTTTGTACTCTTTTAATCGACCTTTGTACCCATCGCTAATTATAACGTTGTTTTCGGCCAGTTCCTCCATCCTGCTTTTAAGGGCGCTTCGCTCCACCTTTAGCATATCAGTATGCGTGTTTGCAATTGCTTCGTCTACGTGCTTATACTCTAGACGTAAGCCAGGCGTTATGGGCGTCTTTGCCCCCCGACTAAAGGATTTAACCCCATCGCTTATAACATCAATAGACTTAGCAACAGCTTTAAATTGGGGCAAGTGTTTGAAGCCAACCATACCTGCGGCTTTGGCCGTGCCGGACATAGACTTATCCGACATCCACTTGAACCAACTTGTATGTGTAGAAGGGCCAGTCTTACTTGCCCCCATACGAGTTAGGCCAGGAAAGCCCCACATCAGGACTTCATCGCCATGCTTCTTCAATGCCTCTTGTACAAGTTGCCCTTCATTACCGGCTAATTCTTGGGTCAATTTACGTAAAGCAACTCCATGTTTACCAGATTTAGCGGATCCAGATACGAGTTTGGCTTTCTCTAGTACCTCACCAACAGTTAGTGTTTTATCTCCAGCTTTTATGGCGGATTTTATACCCTCCATACCCTTAGTATTTCCGGCCTTCTTTAGGGCGGCGGCAAGTTTTCCGGCCCCAGTTAATCCGGAGGTCATAAAAGTTACTGGGTCTGTAAGTATATCAATGGCTAAAGCCCCCCCAGTACTATCCGTAAAATCGGCGCCCGATGCGTCGTTCTCGTGCTCATCTAGGATACCTAAAAAAGGAATTAGGGACATATCCATAAGACCATCTTCATCGAAGATATTCATGTCTCCTTGTTTCATCTTCCGCAATAGGCGCAAGAGTAATTGCTGGGGGATACCCAGCGTGGAGTTATAGACCTTAGTTAGAATGTTAGCCATTAGTATTTGAGACCTATAGCTGACATTAACATAATAGCGTTACTTTCCGCTTCACTCATATCAGTACTCCAGAACCCCCTCTCGAACTCTAGGTGCATTCCATAATCCGATTGCACCTTATCTTCTCGGTGGCCCCCCATTTTTTTCCCTCCGAATATCCTTCTTCCCGTATTTTGAGTAATATCGAATTGCTGTGCGTGTATATTTAACAGCTCCCCTAGGGCTACCTCGGCTCTAAACCGGGGCAAGAGTCTTTCGCTTGCCGGTAAATCTTTGGTGGCTAGAGCAGAGGAAGCCCCACGTAACCATTTCATGAGTATGTCTGCCCGGAAAAAAATATCCTTGCTTCCGTCCTTTAGGTCCGTCAATTTTCCTTTAAGGGTTTGCATGGCGGCCATGTTATTATCGAAGTCAACCTCAGGACCTAATGCCTCTATGAGCGCAATTATTTCCGTTTGGTTTAGAACCTCGCCCTGATCACCACCAGCTAAAATGCTTGCCATTGTACCTAATATTCTTTCGGTTCGCCCTTGCATGGCGGCATTATTCTCCCCTACTGTATCGAGATCTTTAGTTAAAGTCGATAGCTGTATATTATTCGCGGTAAGTATCTCGGAATCAATCTTAAGGTCGGCATCTTGGTAACCTTGCTGTTTCTCCATCAATTTAGCGGCCGCGTTTCGCATACCCAGTATCATCTCATCCGAGTATTCGGGTATCACCGCATCCATTGCCGCATCTGCTATCTCACTAGCGGTAGCTACATAAGTACCTCGCTCATAAAATGCTTGCTTTTGATTCTCGGTAAGCTTCGACCAACTTATTGCCCGCATCCCACCTTGGTTACCTCTTCTCCTCATTTGGTACATCGAGGGCATAGAACCATATTTCTCGACTAACCTCTTGCCTTCTCTGTCTAATGATTCACCGTAATTAGTTCTTTCTTCTACGCCTTTACTCCCAGACATTTGACCAAGTCCTGGCGAAACCCAGAAAGGCCGCTGTTCACCCTTTAGTAGCTTTTGTAGCTTCATTCCCCCCTCTTTTTTAGCTAGCTCAACAGGTGCCAAGAAATTCCCTTTCTGTATGCCCTCCGCATTAATACGAGCCTCTAACCTATCTCTAAGTTGTATCTCGGCTCTTGATCCTAGTTCAGGATACGCGCCTTCTTTCAAATCAATAAGTAGTTCGATGCCTTTATCGGTACTTACTTTATCGAAGGCGTCCATAACCTGTCTGGGGGGCAATATATGCCGGCCCTCCATCTCTGACCAAGTTAGATCCCCTTCGTCAAAGAACATTGACTCCCCTAAGTTAAGTTTCCTATTGATATCCTCTAAGAGCCCACCATCTTCCGTCCAACGGCCTAAGTCGTGGCTCTTCTGCCCCGCTAATTTGGCGGCCGCAATAGCCGGCCCATTCAAGCTATCAATTGTCCCGAGTAAATCCGTTCTTTTGTACATTGAAGGCATCATCTGACCAAAAGTAGTTGCATCAGGATGCATTTTAATGAAGTTACTTAGTTCATTTAGACGCGCATTAGGTGTATCACTAGGTAAACCTTTTACATCTTGAAAAAATTCATTCGCTCTAGCCAAGATTGCGGGCCCACTAGTTTGGTGCCACTCTCCACTTTCCCACATGGCCTCTGAATCTGACCAATCGCGAATAAGTTGACGCTCTTTAACGCCGTCTATTCTACCAGTCGTAACAGCATTAGCTATCCGAGTTTTTGCTCCCGGTATAACTACCTCTAACAGTTGTTTCAAATCCTCCTCAGTTGTGCCTGAACGCTCCAACGCAGCTTTCGTTATCCCTTTAATTTGCTCCAGAGCGGTGGCTTGCGCATTTGGTTTATCTGTCGACGCCTCCACATTCTGAACTAATTGCTCAACAGATGCCGTAGCTGTTTTAAGTGCCCTCGAGGAGTTAGCTATACTTAGATGACGACCGGCCGACATCTGCCGAATTCTATTTTGCTCCTCCTGAGTAGGTGGCTCTTCTGGCAAATTCGTAAAACCTAGCTCGGCGGCTTCCTGACGAATGCCTCCCCAAGATGCCTTCAATGCCCCAGCGGCTAGTAGGTCACTATTAGCCCCACTCATGAGAGCACTAAACTGCGACCCCTCTAAGCTTGCAATATAGTCAACGACCGCTTCCGGTGGCATACCTGGAATAGACTTCATAATAACTTCCTGAAAGTCCTCGTTTTGCATACGTGCCATAAGCACCGTTTTCTGGTCTTGAACCCGTTTGTTCAATCTACCCTTTTCTCGCAAGCCTTTTAGGTAAGGAGAAAGATAGTCCTGCCCCGTATAGCCCGAAGCAAAGCCCGTAGCGAAACCGCCCAGGGCTTGAGCCACTCCAGGAGCCGCGTCGCTAATAGTTTCGCCTACATCACCAAGGAACTCGGGAACGTCCTCGGTGAGGAACTCGCCCGTACTATCCATCCAGTCTTTTTCGTTTTCGTATGCCATTGTTAATCTCTCTGGGAATCCCAACTCCAAGGGTTATACCAAGTAGGTTGTTGGTAAAAACCTCCCATATCAGAGGCCATACCCCTTACTTTCTTATCGACAGCACTAAGTTCCTCCGCCCGTTTTGTAGCCTCATCGGTAACTTTAGTGGTATCTCCGCCATAAGCCTCAATCCCTGCCGCCGCCATTCCAGCGAAGCCGCTGATAAGTGCGCCCGTCTTCCGGGCAGAAGCCTGTTCCTGCGCCATCATCAGATTCGTTCGAGCCGCCGTAATCTGCGATCGGGTCTGCTGTTCGACAGCATAACCGGCCTGACTAATCTGTGCGGCTTGCGCCATATTCTGCGAGACTAGCTGGTTCAGCTCGCGCTCGCGCTGTTGGCGGGTCGATTCGACGGCGAGGAGCCCTTGCGCCTGAGCGCCGGCCACCATTTGGGCCGAGCGGATTCGGCCTGCGCCCGTCATTCCGGCCGCGCCCTGCTGGCGCTCTGTCTCTGCGGCAGTAGATCGGCGAGTTCCGGCCATGACAGCTTGCTCCATGAATGTGTCCCGTTTACCTGCCTGACCTCGAAGTTGTCTAGTGTAACTTTTAAGTTCGGCTAACTCTATATTAGTTCTATTAGAGGATAACTCCAGTTCATTTTGTAGTCTCTCCTCCTCTTCCTGAAAACGCTTACGGGCCGCCTTCTCGGCCTTACCTGCCGCCAAGTAGGAGGAGATTGCTCCGCCTGCCGCCATTGCTATTTGTCCCCACACCATAATTAAAACTCCACTACTAACGAGATTGCTTCCCCGGATGCCCTGCCGTGGTTGCTGATTTCTAAGGTTCCATTGGGCATAAGCCGGACATCGCCTTGCCCACTAATGATTCGGGCAGGAAGTCCTCTGCCCGGATTTGCTACTGTTACTGGAGACTCGCCACGTGAGGTCGCTTCGAGACGGTAGCCCTCATCCCAAGCAGACCCGTGCTGGACTGAGCGGCTTCTTCGGCGTCGTACTGGCTTACTCATCGGTTAATTCCCCCTCCACGAATCCCAATCGCCCCTCTTCGGGAACTCTATTTCGGAGGACGATTCGTTGCCATCGTCCTCTAAGTCCAAAGCCAACTGGTCTATTAGCTGTGGTAGCTCCAACAAAATCGATGTCAGTACGGCTTCCGAGTTCCCCTCGGGCATGGCTAGCGCGTGTCCCAACTTCCCATCCTGTGCCTGCCAAAACATCAAAGTCCACTTTGGTGAGTCCTCGTTCATTTTCTAATAAGTATGGTCCGGTGTCGAGTAATGCGCCGGTAGCACCTGCGCCGTAGTAAATGGTAAGAACATCATCGGCATCTGCTATACCCGATAAAGTATCTGCTACAGTAAATCTGTCATTATTTCCAGCAGCATCGCCTAAAGTGGTAATTCTAGATTCTACTGTATCTCCATCAGTATTCATTAAAGTAACACGCATACCCACATGATGTGTCGAGGTTGTCCAGTAATCCGAAGAACCTAATATTAATCGATAAGCGCCATTACTTGTTACGGAAATACCAACTTTAGCTGTAGTCGTTGTAACGTCATCCCCATACACGGTCGAGTCCTCTTTAGCGCAGTTGCCCGCTCGGGTCGTCCAGACAACATCGCCGGCCGCCGTTTCGCCGAGGCTCGTGGCATCGCGCGATTCGACTGACCAAGTCTGGGTGGGTAAGTGGAAGCGCATAACCTCGCCAGTTGTCTCGTCGATGACGAAGAGTGAGGCTAGTTTGGCATTCACTACGAGGCGCACGTTTTCGTGCGTCGGCAAGAAGTCCTGGACAGGGAGCCCAAATTCTTGGCTGTTCCCTCCCGTATCTATGACCCAAAGTTTGCCGTTGAATACGAAGAGTGTATCTCCATGCTCGGCAAGACATCTAGAAGAGTAGGCCCCTATTCCATGACCCAATGGATCCTCTTCTGGCGAGCCTACAGAACCCAATAATCTTACGCCCCAAGCTTTACCAAAAACAAATAGCTGACCATCTAATTCTGAAGCCGCAGTAATGTTTCCCCCAGATGAATGGACATCATAATAAAGCCAAGACGGGTAGGATTCCCAACCGTAAGGGCCGGCCTCGGCAAACTTGAGTGTGTTGCCGTCGCCCCATGTAACTAGTTGGCCTTGCCAAGCAGAAACACCATCAATTTTAGCGGGTACAAACCCTGTTCCGGGAATATGCTCTTCGCCTAAAACTGAGGCCGGAGTGTTATCCCGAAAACCTCTTGAACCAAAAGCTAGACGAGCCACTTTGCGTAAAGGTTGACCGGCCGCTACTCGAAACATATTCTGCATATAGCTATTATCTTCGCGTAATTCTCCGCGCTCTACAGCTACCCCATCGGATCGAAATAATTCTAGGGCTGAAATACCTGGGACGTCTAATACTGGAAAGGGCAAAAGACCGAAGGCAAATTCGCTATGTGTATCTCCAGAACCATCCCCATCATTTGAATTACCCTCACCCAAAGTTGTAAGGTCGCAAACAGCCGCTTGATTATAAGGGGCTATCGCACTCGAATGGCCACGATAGATTTCGCCGTAAGGCGAATTAAGAAAGTTCGCTACTCCAGTATTCCCTAAAGTTGGGCCAAGATAACCCCAAGCCTGGAACTTACTTCCGTTATCGCATATACCTAAACTATGTATTCCAGGCTCGCCTTCAGGGGGAGCAGGAGAGGCTTCTCTATCACAAATACGATCGTATTGTCGGAACATTGCATACCAACGGCAGTTCTTATAACTCAAGACGGCTTCTGAGTCTTCTCCGCTAGGTAGCTGTTTATTTGCGTAGTCTTCATAAAGACCCTGAATAATCTGGCCATCTATAGCCGCGTTATAGCCTGCATTCCAGAAACGAAGTTCATAAAATTGACTGATAAAATCGTTAGCGGTAATACTAGGATGGCCCCCTAGCCATAAAAACCCGTTCTCAAATTGGGCGTCTGTAATACCAGTAACAGAACCGTCTGCGCCAAGCCATTCGTTATTAGGTATAAAAGGCTTAGACCCGCCGGCTCCACCAGGATTCTCTTGTTGCTGGTTATATTGCCTAAAAGGATTAACTCCTACACGAATATTACTTACACTAAAAAACTTTTCGGCGGCGGCCGCTCGAGTCTTAATTCGCAAGTCCAACGCAACCCAAAAAGGTATACCAAGACTAATGATATTATTATTCTCTAAATCTTGCCAAGGTCTAACTCGATGACTAAGATTAGAGACATCCCAGATTTTTTTGTTAAAACTTAATTGATTATCTAACGAGGACGGACTACCAATAAAGAATGAGCCGTCATTAATATCTGTAATACCTATTGCTACATCTAGACCTGTTGGACTATTTAAAATTTCCCTACCAAATGCCGCGAAGATAGTTTTGCGTGTAATTAAACCCTTGGGAGATAAAGCCTCTGCAATAAAGGCTGTTTGGTCAGCTGAATTCCATAGTTCAGTCTCTCTATCTGGCGCTTTATTACGTAAAGTATCGTTGCTACCGGAAGTCTCATTAATTCCCGCTATATCCACTTTAAGGGACGGAGCTTGATTACTATTTTCATCTAGACCTAAAGGGGAGTACGCCGGAAGATAGCGTTTCCAACCGTGGGCCGCAATTTCGTCAATGAATCGGGGCGGAACTTTATCCCAAATACGAGCATGATAGAATTTATCATCAGAAAAAAATCCCCCTAAAGTAGCGAATCCTGCGCTAGTATATTGTCTATCTCTATCATACTGGCCAGAACAATGGCCATTATTTTTGATTCGTTGCATATTGCCTGAGTTAGTACCTGACTTAGTCTTCCCTATACGCCATATAGTAGCCCCTGATTTTAGACGAGCATCTGTACCTAGTGTGCTAAGACCTTTTATATATCTTGAGTATCGAGTATCGGTATGTACGTATTCTTTACCTATCTCACCTGTTATACCTACAGCGGCGGCCTGAGTAACGTTAATAAGCCATATCTCCCATTCGTCATTTGAGTGACAAGCAACATTAGCAATATAATCATTGTCCACTACCCAGAATGTTGGGGATTGAGCCGGATTTACTACACCACCACTACCGCCAGTACTATCGGGCGCTCCAACATCCCCATTAGGTTCTTTGTTCTTCTTATACTTGCCATCGTTATCCAGTCCCGGGAACTCAGTACCCTCTCCGTCTAAGGACATAACGTACCTGCCGGCTTTTCGGTAAGCGCCACTTTTAGAGCTGGCCCTAACATTATTATTCATATGCACTACAAAGCGTGGCCCATCAGACGCATTAGCAAAAGTTCCCATAGTTTCAGGAGTAAATACACAATCATCCGTACCAGATGTATCGTCAATCGATGCCGTAGAAACATCTCTTTCAAGAACTATATCTAGCACATTTGACCACGGATGGCCGCCGTCGTCTTGATTATGATAGCCTACTGAAAATAGAGTTAATGCGTTTTTTGTAGCGCCAAATATATGCGAGCCTGGTCTGAAAGCAATTTGACAAGCAAAATCGCCATTCGTACTACAGGAATGACCTGTATTTCCGTTACCAAAGATGGCCGCAACGCGATTGTCCGATGATCCATCAAACCCTACTCCACGGTGGCATATATGTTCAGTTCTATCTTCCATAATATCTGCACCAGCCAAAGGTACTTTGCCTTTAGTACCTTCCTGTGCCTCATGGAGACTCATACATAAATGTACTGGATAAATTTCCTCTGCGCCATAAGCAGTATGATGGCCAAGACTATTACTAGTAACAGTACCACCTGCAGTTAATGTTACAGTATGAGTTTTATCATTAACCGAGAAATAACACTCTTCGGGCGTATCATAATCAGCCGTCTTAAATACACGACCGAAATATTCCCCAAAGCCATTCTTCATCCAATTTATATCTATATCAGATACCGCTCCAGCACCTAGATTTACCGATGTCTTATCAAAAGCACGGATAGGTATAAGACGCTTTAAAGGGCCATAAGTTCCTTCAGAAGTTACAAACCTGTAACCATAATTATATATACCGTCTAAAATACCTGCTTGTCCGCTACCTGATTGACGAATGGGTACACCTGGATTAGGTAAACCTACGGCCCTAATATAATTCAATCGTGAATTAATTACGTGCATATGTTCGCCAGAGGTGATAAATGTATAATCACCAGAAATATGCGAGCTTGTATCGACCGCAAGTTTTTTAGTCATATTGATGGTTAGACCATCTGCACCTCCTTCGTGTAGTTTATACCCTCCAGATACGGCAATAAATTTAGCGTTCTTAATGGCCCCCCTAGAGAATGTAACGCCACCATCGGCCGCCGCATAAGATTCAAAAGTTGCAGGCAAACGCTCTCGTCCAATATCTTCTGGCTCAAGGGAAGTTGTATCCGTAAAATCGAGGTACAGGCGTGCTCGCTCTGGCCCCTGGTCTTCTACAACTTTGCCTTCATATAAAGCAAAGCGTGTCATATCCCCTCTAAATGGCAAATTATCTATGACCGTTCCGAACTGTTCCTCAAAGTCCTCTTCAAATAGGCTCATGTCCTCCCGTTGACCTAGAAATATATCATATGGCCGACTGTGCTGGAAACCGGCCCTAGTTGGAGCAAAAGTAGTAGTCAAAGCAGACCAGTCTCCTGAACCCACCTTTACGGAGAGAAACATTTTCTCGTCTCTAGTTTCTCCTACTGCCGCAATACCAAAAGCTATCGAAATCTTACTCGCCCTTCCAAAACTAGATCCGTGGTCATAATTGACGGATTTTTTGCCTTCATCAGCATAGCCCGAAACAAATGTAATCCTATCGAAAGCATGGCTTTCAGTATCCACATAAACCTTTGCGAGTGGACCAAAGTCTACTAGTGTATAACCTGTTCCCTCACCTAAAAACGACGTGGGGCCAGTTAATTGGAAGTCTAATTGAAAAGTAAAGTCTGCCGGATTGGCTAAAATATCGGTACTTAAAAAGAACCGCTCAAAAGAAGAGTGATAAGGAATATGTACGGCTCCGCCATCACCACCAAATATTAATCTCGCATCATTTGGAGCTACAGTAGTAATTTTAGGGGGCGCTGGATGAAGTACTAAACAAGCCGAATCAACAGAACTACCCTCATTCTCTTGAGTACCTAAAGCTTGCGTACCATCTAATGGATACCAAAGAAGAGGTTTAGTTCCAATTGCTGTTTCTACATCAGCTACACCAGCAACATCATCAGCATCATGTGTACCTCCAAAATCTGTCCATAAAGCTACATTAGATATAGTAGGGGCTGTTCCGTCTGCTTGATAGTGAGGTATTGTAACCTTGCTGGAAAACTCTGGAGCCCAACCAAGGCTTAGAAACATAGCCCTAGTTGTTAGTTCAAAATCTATTCCAGTATCATTAGCCACAGTAAATGTATCTACTTCAACATCAGATGAATCCGAGGCCGCATTACCGTCATCCGGCGTAGCTGTAACAACTATTACATTATTACCACTTGACGCGGCTGTACCCGTAATTTTCATATGCACGTGTACCACATCTCCACTAACTAGCTTATTCCCACACGTCATAAAACTAAAATCACGTAGACTAGTGTGTTGACCATTTATACAAACAGCTAAAGCATATTTGCCAAGTCCAGTTGTAGAATTAAGGGTATTATCTTTATCTAATCTAATCGCTGAAAGCGTAATAGAGCTTTGATAACTACTTAACGAATTGTAGTGGAGAGAAAGAAGTGGAAAGCTTAGATTAAAGGGGGCCGTTACATCTGAAGCGTGTGATGTCGCACTAGAAGCAACAGACGTAATATCATTAAATCTAAACGAGAAGGAGACATAATCCGGATCATCCCCAGCCGCCGCATCGCTAGCGGCGTATACGTGATGTTGTGTTTGAGCCTTAGTGTGCTGAGATTGACAACTTAGACCTAAGTTCCAAGATAAACTATCGGACCGAATAGAACCAGTTCGCCTCTCTAAACTAAGACTACCTGGGTCGAGTTCCCTACGCTCGTAAACTGCCTGCTCACCAAACGCCTTAGAGCGTTGGTCAAGCGGAAGCTTATCAATGCGAAGTTTCGACACTATTTAACTCGAAGTACAGTAAGTTGAGCGTTAACAATTGTTATGGCAGGTGTACCGGAGGTTGCGGCACAAGCTAGTTGTATATAGT
>Ga0208299_1000862_pt1 | contig 25011 bp, 22 predicted proteins | sample 15_taG_FD_184089 | JGI IMG/M metagenome (GOLD analysis project Ga0208299, IMG submission 184089) | Marine viral communities from the Subarctic Pacific Ocean - 15_ETSP_OMZ_AT15312 metaG (SPAdes) (version 2) | ecosystem: Environmental > Aquatic > Marine > Oceanic | place: Pacific Ocean | collected...
CCTTTATCTCGAGAGGTGCAAAGCCTATAGAAGTAGAAGGCATCACGAAAAACATAACAGCGCGTATTATGACTCTCGCTCAAGGAGGTCAAACGCTAATGAGTAAACGCGCAGGAGAGTACGCGCAAAGTGTCAAAGGCTCTCTGCTGATTAAGGACATCGGCAGATGGAGAATGAAAGGCGTGACACACTCTCTTCTGCTGTATGCCGTATCGCACGACAAGTATCGACTATCGCCACCTAAAGAAACTGATAAGGTGAAAAGAGTACAAGCACCCGCACGCACTCCTGAAGAACAACGAATACGATTCTTTAAGGTCTGGATACTCCCCTATTTCTACCTTATCCTTCTTCGCGAATACCTAATGCTGTTTGCCTGGTATGAACACCTTCAAGGCGGGACATATCTATATCTCGATGTGATATCAAGATACGTTTCCAGTGCTGTTCGCATTGTCCACTCTCTTTTTTATTACTGAAGCTAGCGTTAGGGCTAACTCTTCTCCTTGGTCCACAAATGTAGAGACCACAGCGAGGTCTATCTCGTCCCATTGCTCTCTCGTGGCTAATAAGCATTGACGGAGAAGAGTCGCAGGGCAGGCCTTCGATTTTCTTTTCTCTTTGAACATCTTCTTTAACGCTTTAAGATCAACATCGTCCCAGGTGTCGTCTTCATGGAAATCAGGATCATCTAGTGCTCCCTTGACCCCATCTAGCGCCTCTTGGATTCCCTTGAGGACGCTCTCAGGGTAAAAAGCATCTTTCCGTTTCTTAGATACGGCCTTCGCGAGGGCATTTAAGGTCAATACGACATCCAAGTGCTCACTGCAATACTGTTGAGGTGTATCCTCAAAATCAGCGTCGTTTAAGCGATACAGTGATGCCGAAAATGAGCCTTTACTGACACCCTCTTGCTTTAGAATGACGCTCTTTACCCAATTAAACACGACATCTCCGCCGTGTGCTTCATACATGTCACACGCATCCTCTAGGTGATGAGAGTGCATTACTAAAGAAGCGTGTGCCTTCTTCACCTGATCATACGACACTTCTGCTCTTATGAGCGGAGTGGGAACATCCCCACGGAAGTGTGCAAGTGCGTGCGCTCGGACACGATAAGGGACTTTAATCATTATCATTCCTCTCGGATGTGCGCTCCGCTACAAACGATTGAATGTACGCATTGTCCATAATGAAAGACCCCTTACCGTCCGGCAGAGGCTCTAAATCATACATAGCACGAACCTCGTCAATGGTCATGAAGGACTTCGCCTTTTGGATGTCCATTTTGAGCTGGTCCTCAATCGCGACCATGTCCAAGCCTGTGAAGACGAGCTCAAAACGTGGATCTAAACCATTGATCACATACTGATTTAACCAACGTTCTATAGCTCTCAATAAAGGCCGCAGTCCCTTTTCTTTTGAGCTCACGATCTTATATGAAGGCGTGGTTTGATTCATTGAGTGCGTTACGCCCTCTTGTCCGAAATCGAAACCCACCTCCGCAGGGTCGATTTGGTAGATGCTGCACAGCTGTTTAATGTTGTAATGTATCCACTGCTGAAACTCCATCTCCCGATTAGATGTGCTCAAATTCAGACTCTGAATGTCCTCATTCGCATCCGGGTCTAATTGAATCAGGGGTGTCTTCTTCGCGTTGTGCGACCCCGACAGCATGGAGTAAAACTCTCTGCGAAACGCTCTAAATAGTTGTGGGTGCATCTTGGTCTTTACAGCGACGATCCCAGAGACAGAGATCCCATTTGTAAAATTGCTCGCGTTGTAAACCTCCGCATTCAAAAGATGCGTAAGGATCCCGACAATCTCTTCGAGCTCAGGATATCCATATCCCCGATACTTTAACTCGCTCCTGGGTCTTCTAATCCCAAAACAGAGGTCCCTCGCATTAAACTCAGCCTTCACCTTATTGTTCAACACCTGCACAAAGTGAATACCTTCAGGGTCGCGGTATCCAACCTCGCGCTCGCCCTCTGTTAGTTTTGCTCTGCGAATCGTAGAGGAGTCCACATTCATAAACCCTGCAATACCTCCAACACGACTCCTGATAATCTCGAAACACGCTTGGTCATAAGTCAAAGAATCCCGGACCAGCATCCTCAAAAAGACCTCGAAATTGTTCTCAAAAGATATACGAGGGTCTCCACAAGAGAGCATAAACTGATAAATTTCCTGAATCGTTGCAATATCTTCAGGTGTAGGTATCGCTGTCCTGTCTTTTAAACGAACCTGAAACCCAATGTCGCCTCCTGCCATCGCAGGTCTCGCAAACTCCGCTACCTGGTTTACTCTCGTCTGGAGTATCGCTGCGATGAGCGGCACACGAGTCATGGCTTTTAATTGCTCGTAGTTCAGCCCTCTATGAGGCTCCGCGTTATTGGCCCCGTCTTCCGCCATGAAAGCATTCGAGAGGTCCTGATTAGAGTATTGATACGACGCAGGTTCAGCAGGTGCCTTGTCCGGGGCAGGGAGCGCCTTATTGAGGCTGAACCAGCCTCTCACCTTTTGTAATGCTGTTGTCATGAGGGGTCCCTTTGGAATGGCGAGTTAGATACGTCCCTCGTAACTTGAAAAAGAGGGAGAGGAGGCGTTATTAGGTCTTTGTAGTCAAATGATTCAAGGTCACCGTCTATGATCTTAACATTCACACTATGTTTCCTCAACGTGTTAAGGCCGTTATCCGTATCATACACGCCACCGACACATATCACACACTCTGCACCTACTTGTACAATCGCTTTAGCACATATTCTGCAAGGTTCCCCATTAATGATGAACCAGGAACCCATAAGTGAAGTCCCTAAGCGCACAGCATTATATATTGCGTTCTGTTCTGCGTGTACACACCCCACCTCAAGTTTCTCACCGCTCGTAATGCCTAGTAGTTCGCGACTACATAAGGCTTTATCTCCACACACAGATGTCCCTCCGCGAAGCCCTCCATTATACCCTTCACTTAAAATCACATTAGATTTAGGATCTATAACGACACACCCGAACTGTCTCCTGAGGCAAGGAGACAGCGCCGCTAAGGAGAGACAATTCTGGATTCGTTGCTGTATGTGTTTAGCCTTCAACAAGAATCCCTAGACCGTAAACTATCTCTAAGGTCTCAGGAAAGATATCTTCCATGTGAAGACGCATCGCCTTCGCGACCTCTTGTACTTCAGGTTGCGCGTGCGCGTCTAACCTCAGTTTCAGAAACTTGATATAGTTATGTAAACTCCCTGTCATCCAAAATGTACTGTACAAGTTCTGTGGGAGTATAGCTCGCGCTTGTTCACGGCAAACCCCACTATCTAACAATAACTTATAGGCTTGATAGGCTTTGTTCGTTTGTTCTGTGTACCACGCGACTAACGAGGCGTTATGGTCTACCTCCGCGCCGGTGCTGCACTGTAGATTTCTCTTAGACTGCGCTCTGAATCGCTGTGGGATATGAAATTCGATACAATTACTCGTGTATCTTCGTGACACCTCATTATATGAGAATGTGCGATGTCTCATTATCTGAGATCTGATATATAGTGGACATTTGATACGGAACGTGATCGTAGAGTGCTCAAAAGGACTCGTGTGCTTTTCTTTTATCATGAAAATGAGTAACTTTTTATCTCTAACACTTAACTTTTCGACGGACGCGAGGCCATCAAGATCCTCTAAGAAAGAAGCTCGTGCGGCGAGTGCTGCTCTCCGGTCATCTCCCATCCAATCAATCAATGAGACCTCGCCGATGTCATCATTGTATATACCTATGGCGTTTATCATTTAATGATATTCTCCGAGATGGCCTGAATACGCTCTTCTAAACGCGCAACAGCAGTCATAATCTTATGAACGTCGCGCTCAATACGCTGTAGCGTTTTGTCCTGTTGTTGAACAGTGTGCTCTAGTTGCTTCACCCTCGTGCGGAGCTCCGTAACCTCTCCATGGGCTGCCGCCTTCTCTTTAGCGAACTGCCAAAACGTATATACAAGGCCCACTATCGTCGCGAGTTGTGTAATGGTCATCTGGTCCATGATGTGTTCCTACTCTCTAAATAAGAATAGTATACACCGTGTTAAGTATTTAACGTACCACAAAATATGTAGGGACAGTAAGTGCGACAACGCCTAAACCCACTGCCACATACTTCGTTATACGACTAACTCTTTGTTCACGTTTAAGTTTCTTTTTCAGATCTTCTGCCTGTGCTTGTAACAATTCAATATACGTTTGGATATCAAATTGAGTCTCATCACAGTCGAGATATGCCCGTCGGAGAGCTTGTTCATTGTCTTCTGCTGCCTGCTCTAAGACATAACTACACACACCCTCTGCGCCCTCTACCAAATTCTTCACCGTAATGTAGTCCTTCGCCAACAACAAAACACCATTATTAGAAGCGACAACGCCTATACGCATCGGTGTACCTTTGACAACACCACCAGGGATCTTAATCTCAGTAATAGAATGAACCGAGAGGAGCAGAGGAACAAGTAAGGAGACTAAGGACATAAGATCTCTTTTTCTAGGGCTATGTAGTCCTCTACAGCTTTTTGAGCACTCCCTACGCACATCGGCTGACACGTCTCAAAAGTACAGTCCGATATGCCTTTTAACTTTAGGCGCTGACGCTCAACGTCACACGCTATAAACTTCTCGCGCTGCTGTACGAGCCCTGAGATCTCATCCGCGCACATCTCGTGCTTAGGAGTGAAACCTACATAATGCCCAATACGGTAGCCGACCATTGTGACAGCCAAAAGTATAAACCCTATAATAGTGTATTTAATAGGATTTCCGCTTATTATACTGGGCATCTGGAGCATGTATGATCCTTATTTAGATGATGAAGTATTTTACACCGTTACTTACGATGGTTATCGAATTGTACTGTGTCGCGATATCGAAGGTGGCTGCCGCGTCAATGTCGGTTCCTCCTCCATTTATAGTGACGGTACCGGTTCCGATATTCTTAATATCGTATTGGAACCCATTAGGGAGTGCTGTCGCAGCAGGAAGCGTGACTGTAATAGTGCCCGTAGCGGTATAGATCTCTCTAGTCGCGTTTACAGGAGGCGTCGAGAGAGGTGCTGTCGCGCTCAGTCCAGTAACCTCTACAGGAGCGTCAGGCAGGTCAGAGACGATAAAATCAGCGCCGTCGTACGTTACACGGATATACGCTTTGCCGGGGTGAACTGTGACGGCGTTCGTGTATGTCGTACCGTCACCGATAACTTTGAAGTTCTCATTACCCGACGTTGCATTGTCTTCGAGGATAAACCTGCCCTGTTTAAGCCTTCCAAGTGTAAACGTCCAACCAGCATATAGACCGGCGGCGGGGGGCATCTTGACAGTAATATCGTTATTAGTATTCCCTGTAAATGTAATCCTCTGATTCCACGCAACGGCTGAAAGAGCGACTGAAACGGTAGTCGTATTCGTTACATATTCTTTCTCTAGGCTACCTTGATTCTCGACAACCCATGTGGCTTGGCTAGTCACATAGGTACATCTAATAGTGTCCCCTACAGGGTCGAAGGTTACGCTGGTTGTAGAACCCGTGTCGTTAGAGGAGGCTCTACGCACCTTCTGTGAAGTGTTCCCTGTCAACGTAATAGGGCCTTCAGCGAGGCGTGTCAGAAACACAAGGTCCCCATCGCTAGGGGACGCCGGCATAGTCACGGTTTGGGAGGTCGCGAGATGATCAAAGATATGATGATACCCGACCTGTGCGGTAATTGTGTTGTTGCTCGTTGTGTAAGCGATTGTCGGGTTGCTTGGCGAAGAAGGGAGATTCAGAAGTTGCGAGCCATCTATTTGAGGAAGTCCAACGGTGTTACCGATAGTCTCAAGGAGTGGGATATCACCAGCTGCCGTTCCGACATTTAGATTCGCGGCAGTGCCTGTGGCTTGGCCGAAGATATACCAGTTTGTACCGTTCCAACGAACAGTCATCTGTTGGTTATTGTTAGTCAGTATATGACTACTCGCCGCAGTGCTCCCATAATTTACGAGTGTCCCTCCGTCTCCGGCATTCTGGCGGATGTCGAGTAAACCAGCGTTCTCCCTGCTTACAATCACGGTATCACCATCGCTCAAAAGGGACGATGCTGGGAGAACAATAATAACCGTTGTCCCCGATCCATAAGTGAACCAGTACGCTTCGTTTTTTTGTGAGGCTATGGATGTTGTAGTCACCACGTTTACATCGAATCCCGACATGGGGATACCGGTCAATTGTGAACCATCAACAGCAGGTAGTTTAGTTTGCGCTGTTAATTGGACTACTTGATTTGCAGCGGTTCCAACGTCTAAATTCGCAGCGGTTCCAGTGGCTTGATCGAAGATGTACCACGCCGAGCCATTCCATCGGATTGTTAGTTGCTGATAGTTGTTTTGAAGCGTCACACTGGCGGCTTGCGTTGCCCCAGAGTTGACAAGCGTTCCCCCATCCCCAGAGTTCTGCGTGATGACGAGCTCTCCTGCATTGGCCCTCACGATCACCAACGTATCCCCCACTGCAAGGGTAGAGCCTAGAGGTAACGTCACTGCAATAGAAGATCCCGACGCAGCAGTATACCAATATGCTCTGTTTATCGTAGGTGAATGTGTTGTCGACATCGAGGTAAAGACGCTAAGGCCGGAGAACCCTCCCGACTGATCAACCCAAGAGAGGACCCCATTGGCGTCGGTCTCGAGGACTTGATTTACTGCCCCCACCGCAGCAGGTAGGGTAAGTGCGTAATCAGTAGCCACAATATTAGGAGATTTAATCGCGATATAATTAGTGTCATCGATATCATTGATACGAAGCTCACCAGAGTTCGTGTCACCCTTTACAACAACGGCTCCAGTTCCGTTTGGTTGGAATGAGATGCTCGCATCGGTCTCCTGCGCGACAAGACTCTCTAGTGAATTGGGGCGCTCAACAACCCATTTGTACATTGGAGTTTGTGTGGTTTTAAAACAATAGGCTACAATTTTTATGAAAGTTCCGGCGGTCACTTCAAGAGATGTCGTTGATTGAGAGAGGTGTGATCCACTTGCGTCTTCAATAGTGTCGTTCGCATCACACGCTAGCGTTAAGGTACCTGAACGCGCACGACCGAACCACATCTCGATCATTGATCCGTCGCCCGTTCCGCCTCCCATGTTGTCTGGTAGTAACGTAGTAGTTAAGCGTGGGAGTGTCAGCGAGAATGTGTTCGTATTGTCCGCCCACTGGTATACGGTGAGCCCGTTCAGAGTAGGCTCACCAACACCCCCGGCTGTGTAACTGTTAGAATTATATATATGCTTCATCCGTCGAGAGGCTGCCGCCCCGTCAGCGCCGTCATTACCTGCGGGTCCTTGTGCTCCTGCGGGTCCTTGTGCTCCATCGTCCCCATCATTACCTACGGGTCCTTGTGCTCCTACGGGTCCTTGCGCTCCATCGTCCCCATCATTACCTACGGGTCCTTGTGCTCCTACAGGTCCTTGTGCTCCTACGGGTCCTTGCGCTCCTTCAGCGCCATCATTACCTGCGGGTCCTTGTGCTCCTGCGGGTCCTTGTGCTCCTGCGGGTCCTTGTGCTCCTGTTGCTCCTCCAACAACCGATTTCTGACTAAGGTTATTAGCCGCAGATCCTGCATTAACAGTCTCTGCGGCAGCATCACTAATGTTTAATGTACTTGTATATTCATTCTCCCCATTAGTTGTGGGGTATGTCATAATAGTTGCTGCATTATTTACATCATAGTCTGGATTTAAAACAACATTATGAACGACACTCAACCTACCTTGGTTACACTGCATCGCTGTATTATGTGAAGAGTGCAATAAATAGTTACCTGACCCTATGTTTGTTGATCCCATGCACACAATTTGTCCCCACGCATCTCCACTGCTCCCTATTCCTGTCCATACTTTATGATTCCCGTTAGTCATGGTGTTCGACTCTACCGTAACCTCCAGACCATGCCAGATTTGAATAGAGGAGCTCCATGAAGAGATCACAGCATTGTTTACGACAGTATTCCCTTTCCCTCCTATAATAAGTATCCCGTTATTAGCTGCTTCTTCGACAACATTAGAGTGAATTTGTACTCCTGTGCATCCAAACGCGGAGTCCCCTGAATAAGGGGACGCGCCTGTCGCGAGATAGATCCCACTTTCCAATGTCCTGTACGTCTTGTTCCCATATATTTGTCCGTTGGTACAGTCTTGGACCCTTACCCCACGAAGACAGTATTCTACAAAGCAATTAGATACTTGGACATCTGAACACGCTTCTATACGGGTCGCTCCACCATTAGATGTATTGTTACCCGCCCAAACGAGAGCTTGATCCGTTTGATTTTTTGATCCGTCGTGATCTACAACATTACCACTAGACCCACAACGCACAAACCGCACATCTGAGAGGATGACGTTTGTACAGTCTTTAGCATATACTCCATATTTCGCAGTATCTATAGTTAGGGCGCGGAACTGAAGCCCTGCTGCCTTATTCGTCATATAGAAACAGTCACTAGTGATTGCTCCCGCTGTAACAACGACCTCAGAACGGGACACACCCACAAAGGACAGTGAGCCTGTCCAAGCAGTCGTATCTTGTGTATTGAACGTATGTGTACCGGCTTGAAGAAAAATTGTAGTGTCTGTGGTAGCGTTCGCCGCAGAGAGCGCGTCACTTATCGTTGTAAAAGGGAGATTCATACTCCCGTCCCCAACAGATCCCCCAGGATAGTTCTGCTCTACATCAACATATATCACTTGATGGGCGAGAGATGGTGAAATCGTCGGTAATCCTGTGAGATCCGTGTATAATCCTGAAGTCGCGACTGTAGCGAGTGCTGTAGAAGTCCAATTCGTACCGTCTCCTATAATAGCGTTACCAGCAGTAGGAGTGAGTGCCGCGATATCTGAACTCTCCGAGTTATCCACAACATCAATCTTAGACCCTGCGAGTGTGCCTCCCATATCAGCATTGATGATTAGGTGATCGCCTACGCTCATCGCGAGCGTGGCGTATGTCCCTGCAACAGAAACATAATATACCTCGCCCTTACCTGCGTTAGTTAAACCTGCGCCTGTTGCAGACACTAAACCTGTACTAGCGTCGAACTGCCCCTTATATGACATACCGCCTATGACACCTGCGGCAATGCGCTCGGCAACGGTCAACGGTGTCATTACGAGACTATCACTGGTTCCTGTCGCGGCTTCAGCACTTGTGGCGATTCGGATCTTACCTGCAGCGGTCTCCGTCGCGTCAGAGACTGTGGAAGCATCTCCAAGTGGGATAAAATTGATGCTCATATGGAAGTCCTATCGATTAAAGCCGGCAAAGAGTAACACAGCGTCGGTATTTGTCGCTTTTTTGTATGAGATGCTCGTGATTGTTGCATTCAAAGTATCTAGGTCATCTGACCATAAATTACCTACGGGGATCTCGTTTGTAGTCGCGTCACCAGGGTTACTCGTTCTATATTTGAGATACAGCGCCTGCGATCCAGGGTTCTGAACTCCTAAAAAAGCGAAGTCGAGTCCCGCCGCGCAATTAGATCCTGTGACAGGGTCAAAGAAATCTACGCTCGTGACTGTATGCCACAGTGTATCATTCACACTCTCAACAGAGAGTATTCCGCGAACAGTCCCCGCAGATATGCTCGTCTGCGCGTTATTTGTCGTTGTCCCGTCAAAAAGTGCCATTTTATAGTCCTTCTCGCCAGAAAGTAACTGCGATTTCAGGTTCTGCGCCTGCACCGAGATTCGTAAACACTACACGAATTTCCTCATAGAGGGGTTTATCTCCCGCCATCAACACCATATTAGCCTCTGTCACATTCTCTTCAAAGACTATAATGTGCGATGTCCCGACAGGTACATACTCAACAGCGTAACTGCCACCGAGCATACCCGATACACTCACTTGAACATTGCTCATAGTGTCAGCAGGTGAAAAACCTAAATTAGATCGGTTAAACCGCGAAGGTGATCCCGTCGTATTCTTAGTGATTACTGTTCTACGCGCTGTCATTGTGTTTACCCTTCATACCAATCAAAATTCGACCATAAACTAGACATATGTTCTTTCTCAGCTTGGGCAGAATACTGGTTTTGGCCATCGGTGAGATTACCGTACATATCATACTCTACATCGTCGCCAAATGATACCGCATATTGAAAACTTGCGTCTCTAATGGCGCATTCTGCGATCCATACGGACATCACTTGGTCATCGTGCTTTTCACGCCCTAGACCATAAAACTCTCTACAAAGCTCGTCAATGGCTCGCTGATCCTCTGATTCGCGATAGGGAAAGATCACTTTACCGTTCTCGAACAGTGATGAGAGTGCCGGAACCCCTGTCCAGGGACTGTTTTTAGCTCCCGCAGTAGTTAGGTGCTGTTTCAGCGGGAGGTCCGTTGTGCTCTGTAAATTGAGAAGGTGTAACTGCCCGAAGGCGTTCTTCTCGATCATTACACAAGTCACAAAGGCTTTAAAGCGTTCATATTCACATACAATTAATGCCTTTAACTCGTTTGGCGTTAGCCCTCTCGCACGCACGAGTGACAATAGGTATCTATTACCGTCTTGATCCTTCCCCCAAGTGGTTCCTACCGTGTAGTCGCCATCTTGATCTTCTGCACGCTTGGCGTCAGTGATCAGAGATAAGTCCCAACCTTGAACCACTTGAAGTTTATCAACGACCGGTAGTTCTCCAAGACTGAGATGGGCTCCTCTCGCCTTAGCGATATCAAGCCATTCCCACTTAAACGCCGCAGCCTCATCTGATTGCACCTGGTTCATAAACTCACGCGCAAAGAGCAAGGACCCTATAGCCTGCTTCTCTCTTAACAGGTACTCAATAGGTCTATGCTCTGCCCAGAGCACCTTGCTCTCTCCGCTCACCTTGATATCCTGAATCACATCACGACCTTCAGCATCGATACTCATTGCATAAGAGTAATCCTCGGGCCATTGCGTAATCGCAGGGTCACATTGTACATGGAACGTAGGGTCCTTCATCATATGCCCATATATATCATCATGGTGCTTTCTCGTACCCACGACGAGCATAAAGCCTCCACGAGAGAGCATAGGCTGTACCGTACCTCTTAGCCATTCGCGAGTTTTTTGTCGAACGGTAGAGGAGTATGTCGTCTTATCGTCCTCGAGGTCATCCATAATGATACAGTCAACGTGAGCCCCTGTAATCGAGCCTCCACATCCGATAGCCTCTATTGAGGGGTCTACAGAGTCGTCAGATCTGTTAATATAGATCTGTGTCGCGATCCACTTTGTGTCCTCAGTCTTGAACGGGGGTAAGTCATCACTTCCCCAATCCTCGATGATTTTATCACTCAATAGAAAGTTCTTCACGAGACGAACACGCTTCTCGGCTTGTCCCGCAGAGGCAGAGATCCATAAGATCTTGATATTACGATCCAGACAGAGAGCGCGTATCGTAAAAGCAATCGATAACATGGACTTACCATGATCTCGTGGCGCGAGCAGTAACAGTTTCTGTTTACTGGTCGTACTCTTCGCACTCTTTACAAGATCTTCTATTCGGGATAACCAAACATCTTGATGCCCTGCATAATCGAGACCTAGATAATAGGTCGCGAAGAATGAAGGGCTGTGTATGCTCAGAAGCCTGCGCCCATCACGAGTTGTTATTAGATCGTTGATTTGTTCTTTATTCATCATCGGTCCTGCGTTGGAGCGTGATCTGCTTTGCCACATTATCACCAATTAAAGAGAAGGCGTCTTCTGGTATATTCAGTTTCTCGGCGGCGTCCCTGGCTAGGTCTTCTCTCGACTTATGTGCTGGTCCGGCATTCGTCTCAACACTAAGATTAATCTTATCCGCACCAATCATCGCACTCTGCCTCTTTCCAGCGTCCACTATCATACGCAGATAAGCGAGTTTTAAGTTTTTATTAGTCTCGGTCTCGTAGAGTCTCCAACACTCCTCTTTTACACGATCGGCTTCCATATATATAGCTTCTCTGCGGACATTCACTTGTCCTATTGTCAGCGTCTTTGACCATCGCTCCTTCACTCCATTTACGAGAGCTTGTACATACCCATATGACAAACCCGTGAGTCTCGCCATCTGTTGAAGAGTCTTAACGCCTCGTTGAAGAAGTATTTCAACGGCGACGATCCACCGCTCCTCTTCGATCTTACTAAAGGGTGCTCTTTTGTTTATAGGAAAGTCTATACCTCTTGTCAGAGGGTCTTCTTCTACGATTGGCGTGAGCACACCTGAGTTCTGTAAATCACCATCCTTGAGAGGGTCGATTAATAGTGACGGACCTCGCTTACTTCCACGAGTGGGGATGAAGACCTGTGGACCCATAACGTCTTTTGGCATGTTAAATCCTATCTGCGTATATTAGCCTCTGCGGCTGGCCTGTAGTCTCGGATATTATCTTAGCGCGGCAATACGCTCGATAAGATGCTGATCCGAAGATACTGTGCTTATATGTGCATATATGTACGGTATCTGCTCTCTGGCCTTTACGATGGGTCCTCGCGATTAATTGCTCACTCATTGTAGCATCCGCTAGAGGATGTGCGATCAGACTTACGGACCAAACCTGCAAGTTTTTACCGGTAGCGTGACTCTTAATTGACATAATACAGTTCTCTGCGTGTGGCGGTATACTAGACCCTCCTCCATAATAAGGGATATTGAGCGCAGATGAAAGTTCTCTTCCAAACTCCACGAAGTCAACCCATATAATATAAGGGACTGTCTGCTCGCTCGCCCATATAGCGATGTCCTCAATCAAGTATCGTGAGACCCACACTGTCTTCTTTGGTGGGACAGGCCTATCTTTCACACGCTGCCAGGCGTCGTAGGCCTCCTCAAAGGCTCCCTGTAAATCCAAAGGTAAGTCAGTAAACCCCGACTCTATAAGATAACGAGAATCAAAATCAGGGATGTCTATCTCAAGAATCTTATTTAGAGCTCGGTTCCATGCTCGACGATGCTCTAACCATTCTGTATCAGGCTCTCCATCAGGCCAATCCCAATAATAGAGCATCCCCATATTCATCTGTGACAGAGCTCTCAGCGCAAAAGCATCGGCGTCTTGCCAGAGGTGCTGACTCGCTGTTATAGCGTCAGAATCGAAATCAATGTCTAATGTAGAGAGTGTCTCGGCCATCGGCCCCTCTTCAAAACCTTGACGTATCGCGTCCTTTAACTCTTTAGGGATTTTAAGATCTCTCGTGTGGATCTGAAGAGAAGAGCCCACTTCAGCCTCTACGGTCACAACAACACCAGCAGCAGAACATATACGAGCGTATGTTGCGGATCGTGGATCATCTCCCCACTTACGCATAGGTGCCCATGTCCCATACTGATACTTATTCGCATCTCCTGTGAGAACAGCATCAAAGACCTCAACATCTCGTGAATTTCTCGGGAAAGGGGAGTTCTCCTCAAGTGCCCAATCTGAGAGATGCGCGATATCTCCAATACTCCTATTATATAATGTGCCCGACATCGCCACGAACCGACACTTCCCGTTCTCGACTAAAAAGCGAGCGAGACGCTTCGTGCGGGTACTCGTCATATCTTTTAGGTGATGAGCCTCATCACAAATAATTAAGTCGGGCGCGTATTCTTTTAAGATGCGGAGACCACTAGGTCTCGATAACTTTTGATAACTGACCACATATGGAATCTCGAATTGGAAGTGTTTTTGGTACTCCTCTGCCTCCGACTTAGTCTTCTCTCGTAAAGAAGCAGGGACCAACAGAAGCACTCGTGTCTTTTTCATCACCCGCCCTAATAGAAGAGTGATCAGTGTCTTTCCATGACCACACCCTATAAGTGCGATGAGTCCTTTAGTTTTTTGTGCCTCTATTAGAGCTTCTGATTGGATCGGTCGAAGACGCATTTCTCCATCAGGTGTGCGTAAGGCCTCTGTCATATCCTTATATTCTCTGCGCTTCGTAGGGAGATCGCAGATTCTCTTTGTTTCAGATCTCGTGACTTTCTTCTTATTACTTGCAAACAGATGCGCGACTTGTGGATTCATCCCGCGATCACCACGTCATCAGATAACGAGATTAAGACATCTCCGACGCGGCTATACAAGTGTGACCGTGGATCGATATAAATACTCTGAGGGGGGAGTCCACGCTCTTTCAGCAGTTTATGTAGAAGGGGCCAGCCTTGTCCGTAACTGATCAATTCAATAGCCCCGACACCTGCTGTAGAGCATACTTCATCCATTAACGGTCCAATCGCGTCGAGGATTGGTGTCACTTCCCCAATAAGAGGCCGGCATCCAACATATAGCGTCACTTTACCTGTCTTTTTCTTTTTTCTTAAAATATCAATAACTTGTGTCTGTTTCTCGCTCATCGGGATCTTCTCCATTGTTCCTAGTGTGTGAAAACATGAATCATAGTGTGGACACCGTCGTCCATACGCATAACAGTTCTTTGTGTTCTTCTCTGTGGCGTCTATCGTATCTATAGAGGCCGATATCATACGCTCAACAATCGTTAAGAACGCTTGAAATTTAGTATAGATATCTTCTCGCGACACACGCACAGATACCTTTTTAGACGCATAGGGGGGTTTGGTTAGGTAATAAATATGTGTGAGGTCTATCTCTGGTGCATCACAGTGCTCAAGTACATGCCTCGCGTAGATGATCATCTGTATATTCTCTTTTAATTGGTCCTCTGTCTTCGCCCACTTGAAAGCAGATGTCGTCTTGTGATCAATGATGTGCGGGATCTCTCCAGGTATATAGACATCAATAAACCCCTTGAACGCGATAGGGAGCTCCGCGACAGGGAACTCACTGAGACTCGCCTCGATGTGCTGCTCCTCAGATTGAGGAATCAGATGTATACCTGCCTGCGCGATCTGCCCTGCGATAGTCGTATCCGGTAGAACTCCCGATAAGAGATAGTCCTCTAACTGTTTATGGACATTTGAGCCTCTAGCCATCGCCGCTGTTTGCGGAGACTTGTGCTCATTAATATATTGCTCATACCAACGGCGCTCGCACCCCTCAGAGAAGAGGGTGATCGACGATGCAGATACATGCTTTATTGTCATCTTGTTTCTTTCTGCCAAAAGTCACGCCAACAGGCTGAACCTTCTTAAAATCTAGGTCTTCACTTTCATATTTATAGAGGCACCGTATCACGCTCTTTGCCCCATGTCTAGCCCTCTGCCATGTGTTGGCGAGGCTGTTGGCAGAAAACTGGCAGAGCATAAACGTATGAAGAATAAAAGAAAAAGGGTCTACGCCACCATCGCCATCTAAAAAACTCGGACTCTACAAAACATATAGTTTGTTTATTTAGGTGACCCTATATATGTTCATGAATATACCTGATCAGAGATCGGAGGCTCGATGACAAGTGTGGCGTGTTTTGATGCGAACTATAATTATAGGGACCAATATCCTGTTCTTCAAATTGAAGAGAGCAATCTCTTAGATGCGAAGGTACAGTCTAGTAATACAATCGCACAGGTAACCGGTTGGGGGGCTCGCAGAACAGAGGCTTTAGTGACTCTTTTATCTCTACTCCGTGTCGAGACACCTACTTTCTTAAAGCATACGGTAGGGCTAGATGACGAATCTTCAGTATTATTAGCTAACTATATGGGAGACTTAGGCTCTTTGGGTGTGTGCGGTGTGCCTCTCTCCGCGCTCCCAACGCTCCTCCCAGGCTCTACACCTCCTAATTGGCCTGCGTGGTTATTGTCGACGCACGCTGTCATCGCTGTGTGTCGTGTATTACAAGCGAGTCTTGACGAGCTCCGAGAGAGTTTAGATGACAATTCTTTAGAGCCTCACGCTAAAACAGAGATCATCATAGGTACGGTCTCTGAATATGCTTGTGCGACCGGGGAGAACTATAAATTCCCTCTGTGGCTCAACGATACAATTCAAGAGAAGGTCCTAAGAAAAATCTCACTACTTGCGGCAGAAGACACTTGACGATACCTGTGTATTATATTACATCGTTCACAAGTATAAGGAGAAAGATATGAAGAAGCATAAGTTACAAGATAGACCTGCGGTCGCACCGGCTTTACCTAAAGAGTTAGAAGGTAAGAGTTTTTACGCGGCGAGGTCCTTAAAACAAAATCATCATCATCTGAACACGGGCCTCGCCTATGAGCAACGATACACACTGCTTGGGTGTTGGCCAGCACCGGACAAAAGAGAGAGAGGCTCGCAGAGCGGAGCGCAGATGCACAAAGCTCTGGGACTGTTCTTCGATTTAGACTTCACCGACATCTTAACAAGTGACTCGAGAATCCAAAACTCTCTAAGATCTGCACGCAAATGGATCTCTGACAATAACATCGCGCATATATATAGTCACTCAAGTGGATCTAAGATTGATGTCTCTGATGATACGAAGGCACAAGATATCATCAAGGCGTGGCTCACATCATGGTCACCTCAAGAGATGATGAACCTCGTAAATGAGCATGTCCCTACAGTAATAGAGACGCTCAAACCCTACGCAGGGAAGCCTAATATAATAACGTATACAGGGACTGGAGCGCACATCCACTATTGGCTAAGTGATGTAGACGGATTCACGGATGCTGGGAAAGTCCTGTCTCCTGAAGGGGTCACGAACATCGCGATGTTCAAGTCTTGGTACAAAGCAGTGAACCAGGTGCTGCTGGACATACACGGGTTTCAGTTTGACCCCGCGAGATGCGATGTGGGGACAGCATGTACTAGAGATGTCAACAACATAAACAACAAAAACAGCGCAAATCCTAAAAAAGTAGAGGCTGTGTTACCTCATCTCTGCACTGTGACATCGCGCTTGAGCATGTCTAACATCGTTTGGCCTGCGAATGTGACCGCGAAGAAGAAGATGTCCGCGAAACTCCGAGATGTACAAGGTCGTGAGTACGATCGAAGAGTAAAGCGCGTCCCAAAACATCTCGATCCGCTAGAGACCGTGACATACTCTAATAGTAAGCAAGAAGAAGTCACTATTAGCGTTGAAGATCTGCACGCGCAGTGGGAGGCCCTGAAGAAGCAGGGAGATGTTAGGAACGACAATGGTGATAAGATCCCATGTCGCCTGAATTGGGTGAGCCACGGATCAATTAATAGCATCTGTCGTAGAGGCGATGACGGGCATCTTCTGTTTATTTGTGATGTCGATAAATATCTCAATGCAGAGGACCGGCACGTCGCTGAGAAGAACGGGAAACTCGTAGGTTTATGGGTGTTTGGGTCTTCTCTACTCTCGGAGCTCCAAAGGGACGAGAAAGGGAGAGTGCTCTATCATGGGACAAATCTACTCACGATCCTTAAAGGTGATCCTCGGACAGCAGGTAAAATAAGAGAGAATACTCGCAAAAAGAAGATCGAGATACACAGTGATATAGATGTCGCTGCGAACCCTGGTAACCGTCGAAAAGTGCGCCAAGCGAAGCGTAGAAAGTGGGTGTCTTTATCGGACAGGCACGCTGATTGGATCGGCATGGTGGTGATCGGTGAATACTTTGGAAAGATCCCTAACAAAGATAACACCTACGTCGCGATAGATTTGGTAGCCGCGACGAACGGATTTGACCCTGTCGCTGATTGGGTAGAGACACTACAATGGGATGGACAACGGAGATTGGACGGTGAAGGAGCTTGGTTGCCTCGTATACTAGGTCTCAATAAGAGTCACGAGAAGTGGGACCTCTACTCTGTGTTTGGTAGGGCGTCAATGCTCGGTACGATGCGATATATCTTCGCTGATGATCAAGACTGTGTGAGCCAGCATACACTCACACTGATGGGGCCTCAACGATCGGGTAAGTCAACATTCGCGGAGACCTTCGCAGCATGTGATTATATTGGCGCGGACTACTTCGCTGATCAAAATGTCAATTTAGACGATAAGACCGCTGATATCATGGCCGTCGTGAGAGGCAAGTTCGTCATGGAGTTTCCTGAGAATGTAGCGTTCTCAAGGAAAGGTGACGAGCGTCAAAAGAACTTTATCTCACAAAAGAAGATGATCGGTAGACCTGCCTATGGGCGTAATATCGTCGAAGAGAATCGCGAAACGTACTTCATCAGTACAACGAATCATCACACCCCTTTTAGTGACCCTACAGGGAATAGAAGATACCTCGCTATTGACCTATACAAAGATCTGAAGACGGGTACTGGTTATATCGATAACTCTTTGTTGCGCGATATGATCCCACAGTTATACGCCGAGGCTTATCACAGAGTCGTTCTAGGTATTGATATCCCGCACGACCGTAAAAACGATACACGACGGTACTGCGGAGAGCCTGTAGAGGATTGGAACCTCTCTCACGCAGAATCACTGATGAATGAGCAGTCGATCAAGACCAAGACGAGTGTTGATGAGCTCAAAGACGCGCTCGAAGAGATCTTTGAAGAGACGCTCGAAGCGGGTAATGTATGGGTACACTCTAAGATCCTCACAGCACGATTGGACGAAGAGTACGGTGTAAAGAGGGTGAACCCTCTGAAGAAACATAACCTGTTAGTCTCTTTAGGTTGGGAGCCTCAGAGGAATGGGAACTTGAGAGGTTGGGGATATGTAGGACAAGGACCCGACCCTGAACCAAAGAAGGAGACAACAGCGCATAAAAAAGAGACCTCTGAGTGGGGCGTGAGTCCTAAAAAAGAGACCTCTGAGTGGGGCGTGAGTCCTAAAAAAGAGACCTCTGAGTGGGGCGCTAAACTTCCCGATGTCAATGAAAATAGAATTAAAATAGACACTATGGTCGCACAAACTTTTGAATTAGACCTCACAGATGAAGAGAGGGCACGCATACAGAAGAAGAAACGTGTGTACGATAAATCTATAGGAGACCAAAGGAGACAAAAGATAAACAGAGAGGCCTTGATGATGGCAATCAACGACATAAGACAAAAGAAAGCACGAGAAGAGACATGACTGAGTTACGAATTTTAAACACTTACTTATCCGCGATGGATGAGCAGAGACAAGATATGGTTGATGCAATCGATCACCACGATGAAGAGTATCTGGATTTGTTGTGTGGCCTCGGATTCGCGATCGCGAAGTTGAAGCACTACGCAGACTCAAAATTGCCTGATCCGCTCACAGAGACAAAATGGTATCAGGACGAGAAGCTGAACGGGGATCCTAAAGACATACTCAAATACATCTTCAAATGCGATGTACAGAGCGCCGGCGCGGATACTCTGATCAAAGCTCTACTGTTGAGCAGGATACCTACTCCTCCGGACAGCAGAAGCGCATTGAAGCCTTTACCGCAGGCAGACCTGCTCGAAATCGCACAATACTATTATAGCGATGTCACTATTGAACAGATCAAAGAGATTAAGAAGACCTTTGTCTCCACAAAGGATCGATTAGAGCAGATGTCATACCCTACATCCGCGTTCTACAGGGAGTCCTACCTGGACAAACTTGAAGAGGCTTGCGAGCCTTATGTGCTTAAAGAAAGCGCGTTAGATAGGGCACACGCGATCCTTAAATTAAAAAAATAAAATAATTATTGAAAGAAGAGAATAGGTATGGTTTATATCTATTACTCGTTGTGAGAATTTAAGAACCCAGAAAAACAAGGACAAAAAAAATGGGATTCAGAGAACAAGTTAAAAACAGTGAAGCTCGTAGACAGAGCGAATACTTCTCCCCTGGTCGCTACCTCGTAGAGATCCGAGACTTCAAAGAGGGCGAGAACCGAAACGGGCGAGAGTTTGTTGTGCTCGAGACAAGTGTCCTCGACGCAGAAGATAAAACGATGCACCCTAAAGGCGCGGAGCGCACTTGGCTACAGATGACCGATCAAGACGCAGCGCCGCGTAACATCCGTGGATTCCTGTGCAAAGCCTTGAATGTGCCTGACACAGCCTTAAGTGATGAGATGATCGATGCCGCGTTCGAGCCTGATGCTGACACCGGCAGAAGCCCGCTCTCAGGACTGAAGTTGTGCGTTCACGCGAGAGAGATCATCACCAAGCGCGGGACTCCTTTTACTCTGTGTGACTTTGTGAGCGTGGATCAAGACGCCACTGAGATCTAAGGTGTGTCGCCCTAACCAAGCGCCCCTTTGGTGGGCATATTCCGAAAAACCTATAAAAAAGCAAAGGAGATGTCGATGAGTAATCCTAATTACCCTTCAGGCACCGGGCGCCCCTCTGGCGGGGGCCGTGGTAACAGCCCTAAATCTAAATAAGTAATAAAGATTCAAGCCCAAATGAGCCTCTCGATTATGTGCTAGTCAGAGGCTTTTTTAGTATGAGAGAGGTCCAAATGAGCCTCTCGATTATGTGTTAGTTTTTTTCTTTTTTAGTATGAAAGAGGTCAAAAAATGGAAACAGGTCAAATCCCAAAGACAGAAGAAGATAAAAAGAAGTTACTGAGCGAGCTCTATCGTTTATTGGTAGGCCGCGCCTGTGAGGAGACATTCAAGGATGCGTACCTCCTGTACTCACAAATCAAAGAAGAATTAGATAAAAGATGACACCGTTCGTCATAATCTTCATCGTGACGATCGTCGCGATCTGGGTACTAGATGAACGCGGGATATTTTAGGAGCAATAATGTGGGTAATACCAAAGAAATTAGACACCTCAGCTTATGTGCCGGATACGGTGGAATTGATCTCGGACTCTCAAGAGTTATCGAAGATATTAGAACGATCTGTTTTGTGGAGATCGAAGCCTTCGCCATCGAAAACCTGGTCGCGAAGATTGAAGCGGGATTGCTCGATCTCGCGCCTGTTTACACAGATCTTAAAACCTTCCCATTCGGAAAGTTTCGAGGATGCGTGGACATCCTCTCTGGAGGCTTCCCTTGTCAGCCCTTTAGCGTCGCCGGACAACGCGCAGGGACAGAAGACCCAAGACATTTATTCCCCTACATTCTCAAAGGCATCACAGAATGTAGACCTCCCGTTGTTTTCCTTGAAAATGTCGAAGGAATCATCTCAAGTAAACTCAAAGGAGACCGCTGGAACGATCCCGAAGGGACGCCCGTTCTGTTGCATGTCCTCAGAGAGCTGGAAAGAGTGGGTTACCAGGCGACGGCAGGAGTATTCAGTGCGGCTGAAGTCGGTGCGCCTCACCAAAGAAAAAGAGTGTTCATCGCAGCTGTGGATCTCACCGGCAGCACAAGCGAGCGCATCACAAGAGCCCTTATTCACCAAAGAGGGGGCGCCTTGGAAGGGCGACGGGCGGGCATATCGAGCGGACGGGACTCACAAATCGATGACACTAGACTTGCAAGCATATGCTACCCCGCAGGCCGAGGACAAGAGCAATACGGATGGGAACCCCCAAGGACGGTGGGCAACGCCCAAAGCGACACCAACAGGGATGACAGCGAGAACGCGGGGACGCCCTATCGAGAAATCCACTCATCTTACAACGCAAGTTTGGCTAGAGAATCAAGTGAATTGGGCAACGCCAACAGCGAGCGAAGGGAACAAGATCTCGAACAATCCCGAATCGAAGGGGCAGCGGGGGTTGTCCAACGACCCGGCGCTTCGTTGGACAACGCCGATCGCGAGGGATGTCTTCGAGATCTCGTTGACGAAGCCTGTAGCGATACGGAAGGACGGGAGATCGCGGATGGATACGATGCCTCGACAAGTGCATCCTCAACAAAAATACAGGGGCAAATTGAACCCGCGTTGGGTCGAAACTTTGATGGGAGTTTGTGTGGGGTGGACTATGCCAAGCTGTGCCTCTCCGTGGACAATAGAACGGACGAGCTCCGACTGCTCGGGAACGGAGTCGTGCCCGAGACAGCCGCGCGAGCATTCTATATCTTGTGGCGAGAATTGGCCTACGCCTCCCGCATGCTCCGCTAAAGATTCCAGCTATACAACCTATTTACGAAAGTGCATCAACCGCGTAAAAGCAGGTGGCGCTCCGTTTGCGCCCACGTTACAAGTCTCAGTAGAAAATCCAAACGCAGACACCTCTCTGTTCAAAGACTTAGATCTGAGTAAAGATACGGAACAGTTAATAAAAGAGATAAAAGGAGAAAATTGGGCTACACCTACGACCCGAGACTGGAAGGGTGCGTATAGCGAAGAGAACCAGAAGAAGAAACCGAGAAATCTCTTGCTGGATCAAGTCAAAGCAGAGACAATTTTAGACCCTGTATTCGTCTATTTGGTTGCTTTATTAAAAAATGAAAACCCTAAAAAGGGGATCGCGATACACATTTTATTGCTGAAACGTAACATAAATGTACAAAAATTGAGAAAAGAATATAGAATTGAAGAGTCACCGGAGTCTTATATAGAGCGCGTGCTGAATGCCTGATACTTTCCAACCCTATGTACACGCTCCTACAGACACCCGCCTGGGCGATGTACTCTCCTCTTTCTTTCTTAAAGATCCACAAACAAAGCAAGAGGATCTCGAAGTCGTATTCGTAGCGAGCTCCAATATCGTTTGGATGTCCTATTCGACATCACGCAAAGAGATGACGATAGAGTTCCGGAAAGACAATAAGCAAAGAGGCGGTGGCCCACGCTATGTCTATTATCATGTACCCTACGCTGTGTTCTTAGCTTTGAAACAATCAGGGAGTAAGGGCAGGTACTTCTACTACAACATTAGAGGCCCCGGCAGAGTAGGGAAATCAAGATTCGCTTATCGAAGACTCAGATAACAAAAGAACAAAGGACTAAGACATGAGATATGTAGGCTTTGATTGCGAGACCTATAAAATTGAAAACCAAGTGATGCCTGAGATCGTATGTTGCACTTTTTACGATGGGACAGAGACGCTGATCTTTAAACAAGAGGAAGGCTTGGCTTATTTGCTGGACTTGCTCAAAGATTCAAAAACGCATGTGATCGCACATAACGCGAACTTTGATATGATCTGCGCCTCCGTTCTAAATAGGGACGTGTTCTATTGGGCGAACAGAGCCTACAAACAAAAAAGAGTACACTGCACAAAGATCAGAGAGATCATGTTGAACTGCGCTGATGAGCGTACAGGTGGCGACTATAAAGGAATGGTGCCGGGCACTAAGAAGGGAGCCTCGCGCTCTTCTTTGGCAGGGTGCGTGTACTGCTACTTTAATAAAGACATCACCATGATGAAAGGGGGCGATAGTTGGAGACTGCGGTACTCAGAGCTTATGTTCACAGATTTGTGTGGTTGGCCTGCGGAGGCCGTGTCGTATGCAAAAGATGACGCTGTATTCGCTCGCGATGTCTTCTTCGCGCAGAATGAGCGTAAGGTCGTTGACCTCACAGATGCTACGAGACAAGCCTACGCAGAGTATGTACTCATGTATATGGCCGGTGTACTGGGCGTGCGTATAAACGATCAACAGATCAAAGACGCACGCGATGTCTTCGCGGACGAACATGACCAAGCGATCGTGAGCGCCAACGCGATTAAAGAGGTCTACAAAAAGAACCCTAAAAAGAAGAGGAAGTGGCAGAGAGATGACGCAGCACGCGCAAAGTTATTTGAGTCCGCATACGCTATATTACGTTACGACGAACCAGGCATCTATACTGAAAAAGGTAAGATCAGCACAGCGAGTGATACCCGAAAAAAGTTGATATCAGTCGTAGAGAAGTGTTTCTTATCAGGACGAAATTGGCACCAGATGCCCTTGAGCGACACCGATAAGGTAGATTTGGAAACGATCCTTAAATGTATAGAGCATATTACGCTCGCAGAGGGCACATGGAAAGACATGAACTCCTTCATCGATGCGCTGTCCAATGCCTCATTGAATAGAGATCATAGGTTACGATATCAATATCACGGACTGGTCGCGACCGGGCGAACGAGCTCCTCTAGTCCCAATATGCAGAACCTGCCGAGAAAAGATGCGATTAGGAAGTGCGTGATCCCTAGACAGGGGTATATATTTGCTGTCGCGGACTACAGTAACGCAGAGATGCGGACTCTCGCTCAAGCGATCCTCACAGAACGCATAGAGAGCGAATTGGCGAAAGAATACCAAAAAGATCCACTATTCGATCCGCATCTGTACGCCGCGTGGAAATTACATATGATAGAGACTGGAGAAGACATCACATATGAAGAAGTGAAGGCCCGTAAGAAGGACTTCAAAAAGAAGAGGACCCTCTGTAAAATTTTAAATTTCGGATTGGCCGGTGGGCTGAGTCATGTCTCGTTCGTGACATACGCTCAAGGGTTTGGCGTGGATCTCACCATGAAAGAGTCCAAAAGACTGTGTGATGCCTGGTTGGAAGTGTGGGGTGAGATGAAGGACTACTTCAATAAACGAAAAAATATCGATATCGATCCGAGAAGATACACATTCGCTGTTTCACGCAGATCCAGATTTCTCGAGAAATATACCGTAGCCTGCAACACTCCGTTTCAGGGGATCGCTGCCGATGGTGCGAAGGACGCGCTCATATTCGTCTTTTGGGAATGCTTCTTCGAGAAGAAGTCGCCACTGTTCGGGTGCAAACCTATTCTGTTCGTGCATGATGAGATCGTTCTCGAAGTGCCTGATGATCAGCAGAAGGCCTCCAAAGCAGCGAAGCGGTTACAAGAGCTAATGGAGACCGGTATGCAGAGGCACACTCCTGATATTCCCGCTGTCGCAGAAGCGCATCTCACAAGAGTCTGGACCAAAGATGCCGAGTCAGAAGAGGTGAACGGTGTGCTAAGTGTCTATGAGTGACTCATGCGTGGTCAGGTGCTGACCTTTTGTGACGCGAATAATTCTAATATAAGAGAACAAGAGAGTAACTAGTATAGGAGTCTAGGCTTATAGAGTCTAGGAGATTAGAGTCTAGGCTTATAGGTGAAATACCTACATCTATAACAAATAATTGAGGTCGTTCTTAGAGGTTAGGGGGATTAGGGATTGGGGAGCTTATAGGGCTCTCCCGTGGGGGGGATGTTTTTCTAAATTATGAATTATTATATATTGTATATTAATTATGAAAAACAGAAAAAAGTGTTATAAATTAAACACTTATCCCCCCCTCCCCCCTAAGTGTTTGATATGTG
>Ga0208299_1000863_pt1 | contig 25001 bp, 32 predicted proteins | sample 15_taG_FD_184089 | JGI IMG/M metagenome (GOLD analysis project Ga0208299, IMG submission 184089) | Marine viral communities from the Subarctic Pacific Ocean - 15_ETSP_OMZ_AT15312 metaG (SPAdes) (version 2) | ecosystem: Environmental > Aquatic > Marine > Oceanic | place: Pacific Ocean | collected...
AGCCTTCAGTCACGACGAGATGGAGCAAATATCCACTACCAAGAGTCTACTACCGAGTCTTTAGTTAAAAATTGGAAGAAGTTTCTTAAGGGTTAAAGTCTTATTAAGTCTTCTTCATTTACCCAAACAATTGTTTTCACCAACATATCTCCCACTAAGCTTTCGATATCTCCGACTGTCGTAATTACCGGGATTAGATTTTTTTGTTTAGGAATATCTTCATCTATTTTAATAATCGTTTCTTGTATAAACTTAGTTTTTGCAAAAGACTCAGATATAGGTATAGTTTGATTGTTCTTTTTCTTGGATATATAACACTCAGTGTCCTTATATACCTTAAGAAGCAACTAACCACCAAATGAAGCTAGCGCATGTACGACCATATATAGGCCAAACTTAACAGATAGCAATATTGCCCAAGTAGCGATCGATACTGCTACAATTTTGTTACATAGTACCATCGCTGTTTCTACTGGTTTATCAATTACTCTTCGACATACAGCGTTCAGCGTACTTAGCACCTTGCGTGCCTGTTCTTTTAAGATAGTTAACATTTTATTTTCCTTTGTTAATGTTGTTGAGGTTTATAAACCTCATGTTTGTTTAATTAGTGTTTGGTTTGTAAAATAATTCAATTGCTTTCTTAATATCATCTGGTTGAACAACTTTTTTTTGTTTTTTGAGAATTCTGGTCTTATAATAATGGTCCATATAATAATCACTTACAACATACGTGGTACCATTGACGTTATCGATGATTCCTGGGTTCAAATCGCACCTACCTACTCCAACATCACCGACTTCATAGAAGAGTTCTTTATTACCTCTCCTTATTGTGATATTCTTTCCAACGTAAAAAGCGAACCAACCCATATATTATAACTAGTTTCTTAAATTAATAATCTATTCCAGCAAGCAGTCACTAATGACTTGAATTTTGTTTATTTGTTCGTTGTCAAGTACAGCGCTCATGTATATACCAAATATTACTGAAGAGATAAAAGATCCCAGCAGGCACCCTGCGAAGAAAACCAAATTTGCTTTGATAAATTTTAATATTGTTTTCATCTATTTTTAAATAAATTGCTCTCTGCAATCATAACTGTTGCTGATCCCGAATATTCATCTCTCATGATAGAGACGGTAAATCCTTCAGATTTCCACACACACCCAATTATATCGCATTTCGGCTCCACCGGTATTTGTTCAAATATTCTTGCTGCAATATTGTTAATTGAATCAACTTTGCTCTGATTATTAACCAAAAAGACGAAAACTATCTGTTTAAGGTCTAATTTTTTGTTTTTTGGATTAGAATAGACGTATAATACGCCATCTGCCCCGCTTCCCATCAATTTTACGGTATTATTCTGGTAAGTTTTAGAGGGAGCATATACATATAGCTTCTCGCTGATGTCATCAGCCTCATAAAACTGGATAAACTGCATATTTTTGCCCGGTTGTGGGTTATTTAACAGTGTTTCTGCCAATATATTCATATTTTGGTAATTATTGAGTAGTTTTGGAGCCGAATATGCGCTTTGAGAGCAAAAAAGCACCAAAAACAGTAAAAGTGAGGTAAATTTAGTCATTATTTGTCCTATTTGTTGTAAATTTGTCATTCAATGTAGCCTGTTCCAACCGCCTCCCAGAACATATGTGTTTCAATCCACACTGAGTGGTCATACCCGGTAAAACGATTAAAGGGAAACCTTGCACGCTTGTGGCGTTGGAAATGGACACTTCCAAGGGTGTTTGCTGGTAGAGTAGAGGCATATTGGGCTGGGATGTTCATATTGCCCGTATCGGCGCCCATACAGGCGATATTACCCAAGTATACGCCACTGATCGGATCATATGAAGCCACCACTATCATAAAATCATCATCGCTTCCATTGGGCCCCCAAGAAAATGACATTCCTGATCTAAATAGAGTCACAGCAAAGGCATATGATGGGTCTATCCACATCAATTCATATGGTTCAACATAGTCAAACCCATGGATGCTCTTAAATGCGCCCTCGATGGCAATGTTGTGGTCGGATATATATAAATCATGCCAAGTATCTCTATTGTAGTTAGCTTCTGCCATGTATCCGGTCGTATACTGGAAGTTAGATGGCGATACGATGCCTTGAGCTTGCATATGTCCGCTAGACCAGCCGCCGATGAAGTCTATCTGGGTTCCCACACTTACTTGGCTAACTGAAGGGGCTTGTTCTTCCATATTTACAATACATTTTCCCCTTTCTGGCAAATGGGGCGTCCATGAACCCGTAATGGGAAAGTGAAAGAGGGACTCCATTCTTACATCTAATCCTTCAGCGTCATTAAAGCACCCAGGGCATGCTATTTGTGTTAGAGAGTACTTCAAGTAGCCCCCAATAGCGTTATCGGGAGGTAATTCAGTGTCTTCTGTGTCCTCGATAGTATCAATGGGATTTCCCGTGTCATCTAGTACTGCGATTATGTTATCGCTTCCACATGATGCCAAAAGTACTGTTGTCAGCATTAATAGGGCGCAAAATATTAGTAAACCAAAGTGACCGGTTAATCGTTTCATTTAATTGTTTCTCCACTTATATAATAACATGTTATTCGTGGAATGTCAAGGAAAAAACTTATTAATATGGGATGAAAGGGAGAATCAAGGGAGTGTTGGGGATCTCGCAGTGCCAACTTACTATCTCATTTTATTTAGGGAGATTTAGAAAATAAACAAAAACAGACTCCTATCTCGTCCCAAGCTCAAAAAAGAAAAGAGCCAAACCGTTAATATGTAAACCCTCGATTCTAAAATACTAAAGGGCGCCATAAAATGACACGCTCTAATATTCCCAAACATCTCCTATATTAATAATAATATAACACCATTATGTGTTAATGTCAACTTTTATTTAAAATAATCTTCGATATCGTACTTTTTAAGTAGCTTTATGAAGTCTTCCTTATTATCTAGTCCCATAAACTTCATTGCTTCCGCTTTTGTTCTGGTTGCCGTCATCGAGTATATTAAAGCAGCCGAGTCTACTACTGGCTTGAGCACATACCACAGATTAAAACCATAAAGGCGATTTTCTACTGGTTTTGTTGCTAATTCCAATTTTGCGGCAATTAGCTCTTCTAATGACAGATTACTAAGCATTACTTCGAATTCATCAGTTGTTTTACCGTCTTTTCTTAGTTTGTTGAGGATACTGTGGTTTTTGTTGGATCCTCGATTCTTATTTGTGTTTTTGCGCTTTTTTTGCCACTGGGTTCGTTTTGGCATTAGAAATTCAAGTCCAGATCTTCTTCGGCGTCGCCTTCGTCTTCAAACCCTAAATTATTTTCGTCTGATTCTTCGCTGGGAACACTTGTTGTCAAACTACTCTCCGAATCCATGTATTGCTCTGCCATGGAGGAGTGTGCTATGAGATTCTTCTCAAGATAGACTGAAAATAGTTCTCTTTCGGATATGCTTTGCTCTTGGCCACCGATATTGACTTTTACAACGTTATCTGGTACTCTTTCATAAAATCTTCTTAAAGCGGCTCCAAAACCTTTGTATGTTTCGTTTGCGTAGTTTCTTACTGCATCTCTTTCTGCTTCGGAGTTAGTATCACTGATTAAATCTTCATCTTCTTCTTGTAGGTTTTCCTCTCCTGGGATTGGGGTTTCTTCCTCTTCATCTCCCAGTACACCTCCTTTGGCGTCTAGGTCTCTCATCGATACTACAATTGGACCGTCATCTTCTACTTCCTCGGCTTCGGGTTCGATATCCATATCGATATCTTCCATTTCTTTGCCAGGATCGGATAAGGGTTCCATGTTCATGTCCATTCTCTTCATATCTTCTCTCGCAAGGTCTAATATGTGTTGCAAGAACCTTTCTCTGTCTTCTTTACTAGAAGATAGCGTCATATATGCTGATTTAAAGTTAGAAGTTGGTTTATATACTTGGTTTTTGATGAATTCTGCCAAAACATTAAGAGAAGTGTATGGATATATTGTTTGTTTTGCCTTTTCTTCTTTGAGGAGGTTTCTTACTACGGATCGTAGTACTTTTTCCTCTTCAAGTGACTTATCTTGTGTTTTTTTAATTGCCTTTCGTACTAATTCTCTTAATAGCTGTTCGGCAAGGATATCTTCTCTACTAATCATGTATGGCTGTCCTTTTTTCTCTGTTGTTGTAAATAGTTGGTAATTCTTGTTTTCTTGTCGTATAATCGATTTCTTGGGTCTGTCATCTTTCTTTCCTACTGGGGGAAAGGCTATATTACCATTCGCCATTGAAGAGCCCTCTTCGATTTCTTCTTCATCCTCACAAACTTCACAAGTTTCCTCGCGTATGACCTCTTCAACCAGTGATTCCAAAAAAGGGAGCGAGAATGATTCTCTCACCCCCTCTATCGCTTTTACGAGAATGGATTTTACTGCATTTAAGTCAACTCCGTCAGGCACATGTGCTCTTAAAGTCTCATCATCGCCATCTCTGGCGGCTTTCCTCATGCTAGAGGCACTCAGGGCTCCAGAATCAGATGCTTCGGCAGGACAGGCTCCCAAGGCTCCAACGTTTACGCTAAGAATGTTCTTATCTGGGTTTCTTACGAACCATTTAGCAAAATTAGCTGCTCTGGCTTCATCCCCGTCTTTATCGCTACAACCAAGAGTGTAAATTGCCTCAGTGCTGAATTGGTTGACGAACTCTTCTTCTCCGAGCTTTTCAAATGCTGCTCGCAAGGGAAGGTTATCGTCTATGAACATGATTTTGTTACTCAGACCGCCATAAAGGTTAAAAAGCTGCCTTGACATCTCTTTTGTGACGCCTTCTCTTGGTTTATCGCCAGATATGATAACAACTGCTTCTACATTTGGCATTTTTGCATAATTCTCTATCATCGAGTAATGACCCTTATGAGGAGGCTTAAAACCACCAGGGATCAAGACAACATATCTCTCATTTACTGGCATGGGTATGTCGTAATTGGGATTATTGTTGATTTGAGATTCTTTGAGATATTGCTCGTTTAAATGATATTGAATGGCGCCGGCTATGGCTGGTTTAACATATTCTGATTTTTTCAGAAAAGAAGTTATGGGATCTCCGCTCATAATTAAATTATAGACCTCTGCGCTATTGGCTGCTACTTCTTTTTCATTAATATTAATTAAGACGCCTTCTGGGCTTTGAAGTTCTAAAAGCCACTCATTAATCGGTTTGGTTATTTTATGTTCGGATCCGAATACAACTGTGAAAGATTCTGAGATATTTAGAGATTCTTTGGTGAACCCCTTGTCCATGGCGAAGTTCGCTCTACTAAACTCTAGTCTGTCAACAAACTTAACCCCATTTCCAATATGGTCTACTGCTACATATCCTTCTGGGTTTGTAGCTTTAAGATTTCCTGAGCCGTCATCTATAAAGTGTTTGGTATTATATACAGCATTATTATATTTTGTTATAAATATATTTTTTGCTTTAAACAATAGCCTAGATATATCAAAAAGACTAACTATATCCTCTGATTTCGAATCGAAAAGGTTGATTTTTTCTTGACCTCGCTGTCTAGCTCTCTGTTGACCCCTCTCTGTCTTAAGAGTGCTTACTTTTTTATCAATTTTAGATTGATACCAATTTTTAAAATTTTCAAATGATTTTAGAGAGTCGTCTAAGAACTGGCCTTGTCGGATTTCACTGTTAATATAAGTGTTCAAAAGTACTGAGGGTAAATCTTCATAATTAATATTAATTGAATCAGCTTTCTTAATTAAATCAAGAATCTCAGTCTCTTCATCTGTTGTGAGAGTAACAACTCCCGTATCGTCTTTAAAAAACGCATCATCAAACCATATCTCTGGAGATCTTCTTAAATTACTTACATCGGCGCCGGCTGTCGCCCCACCCTGTAGGTCATTATAGGTTGTGTGAAAAACTATTCCAAATTTAGCATTACTAATCTCCTCACCGAGCTTAGAATCGACTGGTACTGCGTATTTGATGGTATTCGGCTTAAAAGTATAGTGTAGTTCTCCGTCTATGTCTGTGGTCTTTAATATGTCATCATCGAACATGAAATCACCCTGTAATATGTTTTCAATACCCAATTGGGGTAGGTGATATAGTGCTCGGCTTAGTTTGCCGACTAATCCTGGGGCATGTCCGTGATTAGTCGTAATATCATCTTTAGTATAATTTAATTTAGGCTCTTTGTTAAAAATTGATTTGGTACCAACAAAAAACTTTCCATTGTCAGGGTTGACACCAGCAAATATTGCTGGCGCCCCATCCCATTTAACCGAGGTATTAACTTTGGCATTGGAGTTTCCTCCTAAACTTTTTATCAGTTCAAGAAGAAAAGATCTAGCTAGCTGATATCCAGCTTCACCCTGAGTTAACACCAGTTCTTCTAAGTGAGTTAGGTGTGTGTTGGCTTTTGCCTCAACAGTCAGCGTTTTTCTAGGTGAAGACATGGTATTATCCGTTTTCTTCTAATAACTTAACCTGTTCTTCAAGAACGTGCAACTTTTCTTCCAATCTTCTTTGATTTTTTCTGACCTCTCGAAGATGTTCTAGTGCCACTTCAAGTCTGCGCTTTTCAGTTACAGTTTTTGGCTTGAGGCTTTCCAAAACTTCTTTGAGGGCTTGGATGTGAGATGCAGCACTTGGCTTCACCCACTCCTCTAATACAAATCGTCTTGTTATGTTTTTGAAGTTCATTGTTTTGTTTTATTAAGTGACTTTGTTGTTTTCTTTGTTGTTTTCTTGAGTGTAGTCCTGGCTGTTGTGCTTTTGGGCTTCTTCGCCTTTGTTGTCTTTCTTTTTGGTGTTGTTGACTTTTTCAGCGATGGTTTAGTAGAATCTACTTCCATGATGATCTGCACAACATCCTCTGGTTCGGTAACATCCTCAATAATGATTGTTGTTTCCGGTTGAGGAGGCTCCATTAAGACATTTGCCTGTTCTACCAGATTTGCAGTCAATGCTGCTTGTTCTGCTACTCGTTGTGCTTCTTGCTGTTTGGCAAGGCGAGCAGCCTTTCTTTCTCTTCTTCTTCTTGGATTAGCCATAAATAGCTCCTTTTAATTAAGTCTAATATTGTAAATAGTTTGGTGTTTCGTTTATATTGGGTCTTGTTTAATAACTATCCTGGATTGACAGTTACAGTTACATCGAGCATGCCGGGAGAAGAAAGCGTTATGATAGAGGCATTACCTTGCGTCCACCATGCGTTCGAAGTCGTAATACTCACTATCTGGGAGACATTAAAGTTTGTTGTATTGAAAACTAATACAGATTGTGACGCAGTGACACCGGGCGCATCGGGGGAAGTAATAGTGACTGTTGTATCCGATAGAGGCTCTTCAAGAAGACTGATAATAATATCACCGGGGGATCCCATCCCGTTAACATCCATATATATGGATAAGGGACTAGCAACAATAGAATTTACTTTAGTAAACTTTAAAGTTGTATTGAAAGACCCTGCGGTTTGTATTGCGGCGGACTCTGCTTCGCTTATGTCATGAAAGGTCGTAGTTGATGTATATTCTGAGTCTATAGCATCACTACCCTGGTCAATGACTGTTTCTTCCGTATCTGATCCATATCCTTGTACTATTTTTGTGATGTCACCTTGTACTTTGGCACTTGTTGTTAAGCTAATGCCATTTATCTTTAAGCTACTGGGATCGTAGACAAGAGTATCCATTCCTGCTTTAATTGTGCTGAGATCAGCAGTACCATGGCCAACCTCAAGTTCAGCATTGGCGGTGGTTGTACCTACCCAGTCGTCGTCATCGGCTTCATCAATATCATCTTTATTTACAGTTGTGCCTGCATTATTGATATATCCTGTAGAAGAGACTATTGAGGACGCTGGAGTGGTAATAATAAATTGTTCGTTGATTAGACCGGGCGAAGTATCGTGCTTTACTATTGATAGGTCTGCGAGATAGTGTTGAGCCCCAGTTGTGCTTTTTAGGATTAACCCGTTTGTTAGATCTAGAGTTGTTTGTTGAGATTTATTAACATACGCTATAGCGATGATGTCGTTAGACGGCTTTGTGAGTGAGATTTGAATAAAATTAAACTCCAGGTTGTTGGTGCCTCCGTTTAGTACTAAACTAGTATTGCCACAAAGCTCCATAGTGGGGCTACCACTCAACACAGCATTTGAAAACGAAACGACAATTTCATTAGTAGCCGTAAAGAAAGAATCTAATTGGGTAAGATTAATATCAAGAAGTACATCTCCTACTGCGGGAATAACCTTCCAGCCAAATGGCACTTGTAGCGGTAAAGTGGACGGCGTGAAGCCGAGCTTGGTTGGGTGTCCGACATCGGCGTCGAGAGTACCTCCTGACGGATATGTTATGTAATCATTAGCAACTGGTGTTGCGTCCCGAAAACTGTTCATATATAATACTTCTTTTGCCATTGAATCTTTCTCCTAATTTGCTAATTAACATAATAAATAGTTTGCTTAAAACTATTCTTACTCACTTCTTACAGAATTAACTCTAGTTTCTACTTGTGTGCCAACATCAGAAGACACATCAATTGGGGCTGACTTTAAATTTAATTTTATTTCTTCTTTGAGGCTATCACTAATATATTCCAAACTTTCCAATTTTGTTGCGATTTGATTTAACACATCTTCGCTATATGTTCCCGAAAGAGTATCCTTTATATCATAGTAAATTATTTTTACATCTTTTTTCCTGTAAGATTCGGTTAGTTTCTCCAAGGTATGTTTAGAGTCGATAGTTTCTTCAACTAACCTATGTTTCATTTTATATATTTCTGGATGTCTTTTCTTTAGTTTAATGCCTGCTTTGATCTCGCGTATTTCTTTATCTTCTCGGGCATATAATCCCTCTTCCTTCTTAATGGTTGTTGATATCTTTGACGCTATAATAAACGGTTTTTGAAATGGAATCTCACAACCAATGAGTAGATTTTTATACATATGATACGTCTGTATTGCATATTCCGAATCCAGAAGAGGTATGTATTCATTAGTAATTGTACAATTTGCGACCTCAAACAATACATCGCTAGTAACAACATCATTAATTGCGTAATCGGCTGGCTCTAATTCAAACAACATTTCCGAACTTAAATAATCTGTTTGAGCGAAGTCTGTAATATCTAATTCAAATAATAGTTCTGAGCTTAAATAATCTGTTTGAGCGAAGTCTGTAATATCTAATTCAAACAACATTTCTGAGCTTAGATAATCTGTTTGAGCGAAGTCTGTAATGTCTAATTCAAATAATAGTTCTGAGCTTAAATAATCTGTTTGTGCAAAATCAGCGATATCTAATTCAAATAATAGTTCGCACGCTTCGTTATCTAATTGAGCCCAATCTGGAGTGACTGTCTTAGTCCACAACTCAACATCTGACATTGTAAATGGTAAATTACTAACTCCTATGTCTTTTAAGAGTTTAACTTGAGTAACCTGTTCTGTAGCAAGTTGATAGACGCTATTAGCTCCGAGAGGTACATTTAATATTAGAACCTCTGAAATATGTCCTACAAAGCCGGCATAATCCAGAGTACCATAATTACCAATTGATAAATTTCCTGTGGGATGGACCGAGTTCGAATTTGAGATCGGATTAGGTAGGGTAGATGTGTTTGTTTGTATCCCGTTGCGATAAGAAACTAAATTAGTTCCATCATATGTTAATGTGATATAATGCCAAGCGTCCGAGGGGGTTTGAGCATCAAAATCTAAAATTTCTATTTCATGCTGTTGTACAGAAGGAGTTTGTTGGCTTATCATGCCTCTCATAGATTGATTTGATTGGTCTCCGGAGATATAAACTCCCCAGCCGTCATCATGATCGATATTTCCTCCAGTTATAGGATAATTTGAATTGTTATATAAAACAACCCCAGCGCGGATCCAATTAAACCCCTGAGCAGTTCCGTATAATCCTCCTTGCGGGGGATCCATAATTGACATCCAAAAAGAAACAGTAAACTGAGGTAACTTAGTAAAACCTACTACATCAAAAGAATGTTGGTCAGAATACCAATGGGAGGGCCCTCCCATGGGCCCGCTTAATATTTCGATTGGACCGTCCGGATATCCTGTTCCTGAGTTATCTCCCCTTATAACAAAAGTGTGATTATTCAAACTTAGATCGATGATCATTCGTCTCTCTCCTTATCTAAGTAATCTTTTTAGTAATCTATCATGTAATCTTGTATTGCGTCTGCTAAATGCCTCTTTGAGACCTTCAGTCTTTCTTGTATCTTCCCACTCTCGGAATGCCATACAACCTTCCTCATATGCCTCTCTTTCCATCTCATTGAGGTGTTCATCCCTTTGCGCATAACCCTCTTCCATCTCCATGTCTCTGTCAAACTCTCCGCGTTCATTCTGTACGTGATGTACTAGTTCGTGAGATATTGATTTTAAGATGTCTTTTGGGTGACGATTTGTGACATAAACAGTAATACTGCTGTTCTGTGGATCATAGTGTGCCGTTTTGCCCAATAGTTCGGCGGCGTTCTCATCATCATGTTGGAAGGTTATGCTGGAGGGGTATTTTGAGAATCCCATCTTCTTCTTTGCGAAAGGGCAGAATTCCTTTAAGAGTTCTTGAATCTCTTGCATATTTTCTAGTTGTGAATTGTTAATTATTTTCATTTCAAAAGTTTTTCCATTAGTTTGGCGTAGACTTCTTCGTCTCTTGTTCTACGATAGGATTCGTGGAGTCGGTTTTCTTGTAGCTGGCCAGATCCAGTCCGATTCAGTTTTTTTGTACTAGTATCAGTTTTACTAGTAGATCTGCCTTCTTTTTCATCAGAATCCGGGGTGAACAGTGACGCCAATGGTCCCGCAACATACTTCGAAAACATATTTGGCAAATCATCTACTAGATTATCAAATTTATCTAATAAGGATTTTACGGCTGTTTGGAAAGTTGAATCGTCTTCTTGATAACAGGCTGACATATCGCTATAAAATTCAGATCTTTTATTTTTGATTATTGACTGAACTCTAGAGCGATAATCTTCTGCTTCTTCACCATCTAAAGGCTTGAGGCTTTCAATATTTGATCTAATTTCTACTGTTTTTTCTTTAAATTTAACTTCTGCTGCTTTTGCTGATGCTTCCATTATTTGTTTTGCGGCGTTTTGAGCGATATCGGGCGGCATGCCCTTTTCTATCATCTTTTGTGCCATTTCTTCTATTGCTTTTTGTTGTAACTTGGATGCTTTTGCTGCGAGCTTTGTACCACCTTTTTGTAATTTATCAAGTCCCTTAAGCACCTTACTTTGATCAACTGCTTTTCCGGTTGCTTTTTGTACGGTATCTGTCATTTCTTTTGACATTTTTCCAATAGCTTTTGAAGTTTGTTCGCCGGTTTCAGTACCAACTTTGGCTGCTGTTTTTCCAGCCGTTTTTCCACCAAATTTAAAAAACTTTGCCCAAGGTATGGCAGAAAAAAGATCCCAAAACACCCCCTTCCAATCTCCAAATGATAAGCTTAATGCTGCCGAGACTAGTCCGGCTTGGATGGCAAGTTGTTCAAGGATAAGTATTACCGGCAATATAAAAACATCAGCGGCTGCGCCGTAACCAGTCATGGCGAGCGCAACGGCTATACCCATAAGCGATAATCCAATAGCATCAAATGTAAAATTAATATCTCTTGTTAATATACGCAGATGCCCCCTTATTGATTCGTCGTCGTCGGCAGCATCCATAAGTTTTTTTAATTGCGGATCATTTTCTGCCGCTTTAAATAATTCATTGCATCTAGCAGACATTTTGTTTTCCTTGTCTTCGGGGCTCGCTGTTTCTGCCGCGCTCTTTTCATCATCAAGAGAACACTTCTCAATAGGCTCTCCAACGGGCGCCATGTTGGGGTCTTTTGCTGATGCTGCAAACTTCTCTGCATTTGTCGCAAACTCTGAATTCTTTTTCGGATCGCAGGTTTTAGGATCGATCTTCTGCGAAATAGTTGCTCCATGTTTATTCTTCGGATCTACAACTTGGATTGCTGATTTGTTTCCTTTTTTGGAAGTATAGACGAAGCTGTCACCCTTTTCTATATCATCACGTTTGCCACTTACTTCTTCCGATTCTTCATCTTCAGAAGCTTTTGAGCTAATTAAGCCAATCTTGCGCAAGCCGGCAACTGTACCTTGGCTCAATTGTAAGCCACAAGATTTTAATAATTCTAATATTCCCTCTAGTGCAACTTGGGCTGCTTCTTTGTTTTTTTCAACAATATCTTTTAGAACCTCAAGCGTTGCAACTAAGTCCGGTGCTGCATCTCGGGCTTCTTGGATCCTCACTCTTAAGCTCGGTATATCTTTTTTCAGAGCAATGATCAATTTCATCTTATAATCTTTTGCCACTGTTTTGTCCAATAGTCGTCCGAAGCTCTCCAGGCTCATCTTACAGTTTAGCTTTTCTTCTTCGGGTTCCTTTTCTTTCTCTTTTTCTTTGGAATTTCCAGAAGGAGCGGAGAACTTAACAGTATTGTTGGCGCCCCAAACATTTAGAATTTTGAGAAGTTGTTTATTACATTTTGCATCTAAGTCAAACTCGCCAATAAAATCCATTAGCTCTTGAACGGTTTCTGGGCTGAATATACGATCTTTTTCTGATTTTGATCCTCCAAGGGTTACTGCTTCTTCTAGTGCAATGTTTTCATCATCCGCAAGCTCTTTCATATGATTCAGAAATGCTGCTTTTTGTTTGTCGTCTATACAATCAGTTTGTTTTAATAGACTCTCTAGTGACTCTGGATTGTTCTCGCCATTTAATCCCCAAATACGATCACTGTCTTCTGGTTGTTCCTTTTCAGCAGACGGATTAATACTACCAAATTCTTTTCTTTTTAGAAGATTGGCCGCTTTTCCCAGCATTCCGTGACTTTTCACAGCGCCAGGGTCGACCTTATATTTGTCGGCGCCCTTTGGGTCGGTTGTTTTGTTGAGAAAATCAAAAAACTTCTCATTCATTTGTTTAAAATCTTTATTGTTCATTTTATGTCCTCTGGTCTTCTTAGAACCTCTAGCAAATATTCTTTTACTTCTCTTTCTTTTAAGACGAAAATCTTAGCAGACGGGAGAAGGCGATTGCCCAGTTTTGTTTCCGCAATACTTAGTATTATACCTAAATAGTCATCATTAAAGGGATTTGTTAAAACAATATCTCCTATATTGAATTTTTCTTTTAGTTCCTCGCCTATGATATTCATTTTGAGTGTTTGTCTGCAACCGATGAAGAAGCCCAAGCATCTGGTTTGATCTTAAATTCAAAACCTGACCCCCTAACATATCCCGAAAGCATATCTACAAATTTACTAGTATACATGTTTTTCTTTGGATTAATATCTAAATGCAATTCAATTTTAATATCCGGATTGATTTCTACTAAGGAGGATCCCAACTCGATTGCTAATTCTGTTTCTTTTATTATTCTCACCATGATACTGGGAAATTCTTTGTTTTTAGTTTTTGTTTTGTTATAGAAATATATTCCGCCGGCTTGATTAGTTGCACCATGAATACAGATTGTTCTTGCAAATGTACAATGCATTTTGTTTTTTTGACTGTCACAACCAATATATATTTTGGCCCCATTGCTGGAATAAAGGGATACATCTTTCAGTATTTTGTCAAAACTTACTTCCTTTCCTTTTCCAGTTAACCACATTTTTATTCGTAGGGGTTAAAATCTCTAGAATCCGTATGTTTAATCCCCTGATCTTTCATTGAACTAATCTTGTTTATGGCATATTGAACTTGTTGTGCAATATTGGGAAGTACGGTACCTATGAGATATTCAATTTGAATGTTTGAAAGATTTCCTGTTTCAAAATCTGAAACAATATCTGTTTGCATTTGCTCAAGCAGCATATATGTTTGCTGACTATATTTATCATACTTTGTTGTGTCTTGTTTTATCTCTGCTGCTTGGAAATCTCCGAAATAGGGATATCTTTCGCAAAATAACTCTTCGTTTGCTTCTTTAACTAATTTTTTAATTTCTTTCTTATTCATAATGTCACCTCTGTTAATAAGTAGTTTGCTTAATTGTAACCAATGTCTTTTATATATTTCAATTCAATTTCTGCATAGCCGCCTGGAAAAGAATGACTATATGCTTTAACAAAACCTTCGCTATCTTTCACGCTAACTATTAAAACTTCCGTTCCTTGAGTAACTTTTAACATTTTTCTGGCAGCTTTATCATATATGTCCATTTCTTTTTTGTTTTCTGGTAAAAAGATAAGCTGATATGGAATCGGCTCTTCTTCGTTTGCTTTCATCAAGAGGATATCTTTATAAAGGAGTTCCACATAGTTTAGAATATATTTTTGATTACTGTCTTTAATTTTCTTTGACAAAACTATCCACTCTCTTTCTAATAAGTAGAGCACTGTCTTATGAAAATACTATCCTTCATCCAAATCAGCAATTTGAGTGGCTGCATTAAGTGCTTCTACATGATCATCAAAGTATTGAGAAACTATTTTATCCTTTGTAAGTTTGTAATACCACTTTCCTTTATGTTCTCCAGTTTTTCTCTTTTTAACTGTTATTTTAGGAACAAGGTTAAGACTAACATAATCAGAATTCTTAGTTATCATCCATTTAAAGTATTTCATTGAAAACCTCCTACTATAGTATAATATGTTGTCAAGGACTTGTCAAGTACTTTTTTAAATTTAGTAAGTCCTGTTTCCAATAACTATTTACAATATGTGAAGGGAGGGTTTATACCTTGAAAAAAACATATATTCTTGATACTAGCGTTTATCTTACTGATGCATCTTCTATTTGGCAATTCGAGGATAATGATATTATTATTCCGATAAAAGTACTGGAAGAGCTTGATAAACATAAAAATAGACAAGATGGAGTCGGGTTACAGGCTAGAGAAACCATTAGAACTCTTGATGCCTTGAGAGATAGAGGAAGCTTAAAGGAAGGAGTATGTCTTCATGAAGATAAGGGAATGGTGATGGTAAGGGCACACGAGCCGGACCTTTTGCCGACCGATCTGGATCTTAAACATGCAGATCATCTAATCATATCAACCGCGTTATCTGCCAAAAAAGAGTTTGATAATGATGTTATTGTTGTTACTTGCGATATCAATATGAGAGTTATATGTGATTCTTTGGGACTGAAAGTAGAGGAGTATACAGCAAACAGAGTTGTGGATACTAGAGAACAGCTTTATTCTGGCCACTGTGAAATAGAAGTTAGCGATGATATCATCGATCGATTTTATGACGGAGAAGAAATAACACTAGATTTACCGCAGTCTCTTCCTAATGAGTTTGTTGTTCTAAAATCTGAATCTAATAGTAAGAAGTCCGCTCTTGCAAGATATACCAATTCACATACTCCTCTGAGATTTATAAATCCTCAGACAAAAAATGGTGTTTGGGGCATAAAAGCAAGAAATAAAGAGCAGTTGTTTGCCATGGATCTCTTATTGGATCCAGATATTAAGATTGTCACTTTAGTAGGCACACCGGGTGCTGGTAAAACATTAATAGCTTCAGCAGCCGGATTAGAACAAACCTTGGCTCTCTCTGATCAGAAAAGCAAATTTAAGAAAATATTAATTTCAAGACCAGTCCAGCCAGTGGGAAAGGATATTGGATATTTACCTGGGTCTTTGGAAGAAAAGATGCTACCATGGCTTAAGCCTATTCAAGATAACCTTCAGTATCTCTTGGGATCTGATGAGGCTACCTTAGAGATCTATATGGATAAAAAGACTATTGAGGTCGAAGCAATTAGTTTCATCCGAGGAAGGAGTATTCCAGACTCATTTATAATTATTGACGAGTGTCAGAACATAACTCCTCATGAGATTAAAACAATAATGACTCGTGTTGGAGAAAATTCAAAAATAGTCTTAACTGGAGACATTGATCAGATTGACAATATCTATATCAATGAATTGACAAATGGTTTAACCCATGCAGTTGAAAGACTTAAAGATCATGCAATTGCTGGACATATCACTCTAAGAAAAGGAGAAAGATCAGAGGTTGCTTCTCTATGTGCGAAGCTTTTGTAAATCTTTTGCAAAATATTTGACAAACACCATAATACGAGTTATACTATATAAATGAAATGAATGATGATGAAGAACTTAAAGAAAATAACAATTAAAGATAATATCTATTATTTAGATTATTTGAATTACTCATGGAGATATAGTTTGGCTGAGAATAAAGAATATAAGTTATATAATATTAACATTTACGTAAAAGATAAATTTACAAATCCAGTAAATGTACAAGAAATTATTGATATGTTAAAGGTAAACTTACCAGAAGTAATGTTTGAAGAAATAGATGCTATCTATATTGGTAACTTTGAGATGTTGATAAGTCATGATCTGAATGCGTTATATTCAGACGGTGCGATATATGTAAGCAACGTACAAGATAATGAACAAGACCTAATTGATGATATAGTACACGAAATTGGCCATGCTTTAGAAAGTAAATATTCTTATATTATCTATGGCGATGGTAAGCTTGAACAGGAATTCATTTCGAAAAGGGTGAGATTATATACAACGCTTAAAGATATGGGTTATGAGCCAAATCAAGAATTATTTTTAAATTCAGAGTACAATAAAGAGTTGGACTTATATTTATATAAAGAAGTTGGATATGATACAATCAACATTATTTGCGCTAATTCAGGGTTTTTTACCTCGGCATATGCTACTACATCAATCAGAGAATACTATGCTTCTGGCTTTGAATATTATTTTCTTGATGAAAGAAAATATTTGAAACAGATCTGTCCTCGACTTCATGAAAAAATAAGGAATATACACGAACAATGCCAAGATATGTAAAAACGCCATACGCTGTTACTCACGAGATAACAGAAACAGAAACAACAACCGTAGTTAAGGTTTCAGTCACTCCATATAATGGATGGTTTCAAGAAAAGAAAGAAACTATTGAATGCTCTTATGCAGAAGAAATATTAAAAGATTCTAATATTCTCTACGAATCATGCTTAAACCAAAATATTATTATTAATAATAAAAAAGAAGAAACCAGCACAGCAGAGTGGATTTTCTCAAAACCACAACCAAAAAAGAAAGAGGTTACTGAGAAAGTACTTGACAAATCTCCAGAACATGTTATAATAGATAGAGAAATAGAGAATACAGTTGCAATCAAATCAAAAAGAAAAAAGTCAAGAAAACAAACCAAGAAGACACATAAGCTTCTCTGAAATGAAGATATGGGCGGAGTGCCCATATAAACATAAGCTTATTTATATTGATAAGCTAAAAGAATTCAAAGGAAACGAATACACTGCCTTTGGAACAGCCATTCATACTGTTTGTGAAAATCTTCTTCTGAATGAAGACATTAATAAAGAAGACATCTTTACAAAAGAATTTGAACAAGAATTAACCTCGCTTCCTCCCGAGTATGATATCAACGAAAAGATGATTCAAGATATGGAAGTACAAGGTAGGGAAATTCTACCACATATTCTACCAGAAGTAGAGAAGTACTTTGGAGATTATGAGGTTGTAAATACAGAAGAAGATTTATATGAAATCATAAATCTCTTAAAAGATACGGAATATAAATTTAAAGGCTTTATTGATCTTGTCATCAAAACTAGTGATGGAAAATATCATGTTATTGATTGGAAATCATGTAGTTGGGGCTGGAACTTTGAAAAGAAAAATGATAAACTGATCACTTATCAGCTAACTCTTTATAAGCATTATTATGCTAAGAAATATAATATCGATCCAAAGAATATAGAAACACATTTTGCTCTATTGAAACGAACTGCAAAGAAAGGAAGAGTTGAACTGTTCCGTGTAACAAGTGGACCAAAGAAAACTCAAAATGCTCTCGACCTTTTGAAGAAAGCATTGACTAATATAAACAAAAACAGACATATCAAAAATCGTTTATCTTGTGCAAGGTGTGAGTTCTATAACACAGAACACTGTACAAAATAAACGAGGAAATATGTCAGAAGAAAAAATTAAGATCTTAATGTTGGGAGATTCTCCCTTTGCTCCGTCTGGAGTCGGCACTCAGTTAAGATATATTTGTGAATCTCTATTAGAAACTGGAAGATTCAAAATCACCAATCTTGGAGGAGCCGTAAAACACCAAGATTACCGACCACAGAAAACAAAAGAACATGGCGATAACTGGGTAGTAATTCCAGTTGACGGTTATGGAAATCCAGAGATGATTCGTTCGGCAATCAGAACAGAGAGACCAGACATCTTGTTTTTTATGACCGATCCACGTTATTGGGATTGGCTATGGTCTATAGAAAATGAGATAAGGCCACACGTTCCCATGGTGTATTACCACGTTTGGGATAACTATCCTTATCCTCAGTACAATAATAAATTCTATAGCTCAACAGATGTTGTTTATAGTATTTCAAAGGTTACACACGATATTGTAACAACAGTATCACCACATGTTGAATCACACTACTTTCCCCATTCTGTCAATCAGGACATTTTTTGTAAATATGAAGAAGAAGCCATCACAGAACTAAAAGAAGAGCACTTCGGAGATGACCAGAGGTTTACTTTTTTCTGGAACAACAGAAATGCAAGAAGGAAGCAAAGCGGAAGTTTAGTATACTGGTTTAACGAATTTGCCGAGCAAATAGGACCAGAGAACGTAAGATTAATAATGCACACTGATCCTTATGACAAACATGGACAAGATCTTCCTCACATTATTAATCATCTTAATGCGGATGATGGCAGAGTGATGCTTTCCACAAAGAAGATACCACCAGAGGCTCTAGCAACAATGTACAATATGGCAGACTGTACAATAAATATTTCTGATGCAGAAGGCTTTGGGCTCTCAACGCTCGAATCTCTTTCTTGTGAAACCCCAATCATTGTCAATATGACAGGAGGTCTTAAAGAGCAGGTGACTGACGGCAAGAAGCACTTTGGTATTGGTATCGTTCCATCTGCCAAGGCAGTAATCGGATCTCAAACTGTACCATATATTTATGAAGATCGCATCTCGAAAGAAGACTTTATTAACGCTCTTAAAACAATGTACAAGAAGACAGAAAAGCAAAGAGCAAAACTTGGGAAAGATGGGAGAAAGCATCTTGAAAAGAATTATAATTTTAAAAAGAACATGCAGCGATGGGGAGATGAATTTATCTCCATCCATGAACGCCACGGATCGTGGGATAGCAGAACAGGATATAAATCTTGGGAGATAAAGGAGATTGGAAATGTCGATTAAGAAAGTATTAATAAGAGGTCCAATCCTCACCTCATCCGGCTATGGAGTACACGCTCGAACTATGTTTCGCGCTCTTCGTAAGAGAGAAGACCTATTCAAGTTGTACATCGTGCCAACTACCTGGGGGCAAACTGGATGGATTACAGAAGATACTCCAGAAAGAAGAGAACTAGACCAAATTATAGCAGAAACTCAGATTGCAATTCAAAATAAAGAACAATTTGATATCTCCCTTCAAGTTACTGTGCCAAATGAGTGGATCAGGTTGGCAAAGACTAACATTGGGGTCACAGCGGGTATCGAGACTACGAAGGTATCCCACGAATGGATCCAAGCAGGCAATGAGATGGATAAGATTATTACTATTTCAAATCATTCCAAAAACGTTTTTGAAGATACTGTATATACAGCAGAACATCCAGAGACCGGCGAAGAGGTCACATTACAGTTATCAACACCAGTCGAAGTCATAGGTTATCCAGTAAAAGAGTATGAAGTAATCGATCTGGGAATTGAATTAGAATATGATTTCAATTATTTAACTGTTTGTCAGATGGGACCGCGAAAGAATCTAGGCAACCTCATTCAATGGTTTTGTGAAGAAAACTTTGATCAAGAAGTTGGACTAATTATAAAGACATCCATTAAGTCGCATAATATCATCGATAGAGAGCACACCGAGAAAACCCTAGAAGCCATAATCAATAACTTTCCCGATAGAAAGTGTAAGGTATATCTCCTACACGGAGACTTAACCGAGCAAGAGATGCATTCACTATATAATCACCAAAACATTAACTGCTATATTACAACAACACATGGCGAAGGTTTCGGCTTACCAATTTTTGAAGCAGTATATAACGGCATGCCTGTGATTGCTCCAGCTTGGAGTGGCCACTGTGATTTCCTATATATTCCCAATCCCAAGAATAAGAACAAAGGCAAACCGATGTTTGCTTCTGTAGAATATGATATTCAGCCCATTCAACAGGAAGCTGTTTGGGAAAGTGTTCTGGTTCCTGAATCTATGTGGTCTTTTGCCCGAGAAGGGTCTTTTAAGCGACGTTTACGCGAGGTCCGTACTGGGCATGCCAATTGGCTCAAGAAGGCTCAGAAACTGCAAAAATGGGCAAAGAAGGAATTTAGTGAAGAAGTGATCGATGAAAAGTACGTGAATAGTTGTACTTTCGAGGATGAGGTCACCAGCGAGTGAAAATAAGTAAAGTAGATTTTAAAAGCGCTAGTCTACTTATAGGCGATGCAAAGCCTAGACGAAATTTACAAGCGCAGACAAGAAACTGCAAAAGCATATCACGAAACTTTAGACAAAATAACCAAAAGAGCCGATTTATTAAGAAAAAAACTTGACAAACAAGGAATAACCGGTTATCTTAGTTATAAAGATGATTTATCTAAGTTTAACGAAGAGTTAATATATAACTCTATTAAGTTAGCAGCACTAAATGATCTTCTAAGACAATTAGAAAAGGAAAACAATAATGAGTCAAAAAACAACGCCAACGACCCCAACAACAACTCTGAAGCTATCGAACCAAGCACTGGGAGCAGTGATGATGGCACTACAAAACAGCCTAATGAACCAAACGGACATAGTTCCGGTTCTTCAGGGGCTTGAATTTGTTGATACTGAAGATGGGATGGTTGTTATAAATCCCCCGACAGTCAATACAGATTTGCAGGTTGAGGACGAAGAAACTGCCTAAGTACACTTATTATTGTTCAGAATGTGAACAGTACAGTGAGGCTAGGCACTCTATGAGTAAGACATTGCAGGTATGTCCTACTTGTGAATTTGAAGATGCCCTAACTAGAGTACCTTCTACACCTGTGTCTCTCTTAAACAAGGGAGAACACGCAGAACCAGAAACTGGTAATCTCGTAAAAGAATTCATCGAAGAAAATAAAGAATCTCTTAAGAAGATGAAGGAAGAGGCAAGAAAGGAAATGAAAAATGACTAACTTTACAATTTTATTATATATTATATTAGCAATCTCCGTAATTTTAAACGTATTTCTTGTTTGGTATTCCATCAAGGCAGCACAAATGGTGTTGTCATTGACAAATAATTTAGAAGATTTAAGATCGATAATAGATAATTTTGCAGAACATGTTGATAAAGTACATGATATGGAAATGTTCTACGGTGATGAAACTCTCAAACATCTTTTGGATCACGCAAAGGAACTTTCAGGGGTTATACGGGATTATCTACGCTAACAAGTAGGATAATCAATTGAGCACAGTACCCAAGCAGAGAAGACCGAGAAGACAGAAAAAGAAGCATATGTATTTCAGGGCAGAGCATGAACTCGCCATTATCGAATACATAAAGTCAGATGACTCAAGGGAAAGAGAGGATCTGTATGTAAAGATGATCCAACCCGTGTTCTCTGAGATGGTAGATAAAATAGTATTTCGTTTTAGATTTACTGCCCTCCCAAATTCCGAATCGTTAAGGGAGGAATGCAAATCGTGGTTAAATACAGTAATTGATAAGTTTGATCCCGAAAAGGGACATAAAGCTTTTGCTTATTTCTCTGTAATAACAAAGAACTGGTTTATCCAGAAGACAAAGAAAAATAAAAGAAAGAATTACACAGAAGTAAACATCTATGAAATGTCAAAGAAGGCAGAAATTGAATTTTGTTCAACTGAAAATAAATACGAACAGAATAGAGAGGCGAACGAGTTTCTTGATTATTTGTGGCAAGAGATAGAAACTTGGGATGTAACAAAGCTAAAGGCAAACGATCGTAAAGTAATCGAAGCAATAAAGATCTTGCTTCAGAGTTCCGATGATATCGAAATTTTCAATAAGAAAGCAATCTATCTATATATGAGGGAAATCACAGGCTTAAGTACGAAGCAGATTGTCAATTCCCTCAACAAGATACGAATAAAATATAGAACCTTTAAGGGTAAGTGGGATGATGGACAAATCTGATAGCCTTTTTGTGAAATTTAACTATTTATAATATGAAAGAATTCTATTTTTGCTCAGTTTGTAAAACATTAAAAGCAAGACATTCCTTTTATATCTTTAAAAATAAAATTAATGGCAAAACGTGTAAATCTTGCCGCAAAACAGCAGCAAAAGAAACATATTATAATAATAAAGCAAAGAAAAAGACCCCTATTAGCAACAAGAAATGTGTCGTGTGTAAAATAGAGAAAGATATTTGTAAATATGATAAAAATAAAAGCCGCCCAGATTTACACACAACGCAATGTAAAGATTGTATAAATAAAAAAAGAAGAGCCAGGTATGCTATTCTGACTAGCGAGGAAATAGCAACAAAAAATCATAAACAGAAAAGCTATAATCGTAATTATAGAAAAACCAGAAGACAGCAAGATCCTTGTTTTAAATTAAGGGAAAGGGTTTCACAATCGGTATGGGTGGCTCTAAAAAGAAATAGCGGCAATAAGTGTGGATCTACCTTTAAACATCTTCCTTATACCCCCCGCCAGCTAAAGGAACACTTGGAGTCACAATTCGAAGATTGGATGACATGGGATAATTGGGGAGAATGGCACATAGATCATATCACACCACAATCTGCATTGCCGTATGATTCATTAAATCATCCAAACTTTTTAAAAGCTTGGGATCTGAAAAATTTAAGGCCACTAAGTGCCACCCAAAACTTCAAAAAAGGATCAAAGATACTAAGTATTTGTATATGAGAGAGATTACTGGCCTGAGTACAAAACAAATTGTCAATTCTCTTAATAAGATACGAATAAAATATAGGACTTTCAAAGGCAAATGGGACGACGGACAAATTTAGAAGAAGTAGAAGATTACTTAATTGAAGCAGTTGAGAATATCCGCGAGGATAGAGAAACCACTAAGCGACTCTTGCAAGACGCGATGGGATATCTCGGACAAAACGAAGAACGACACAAAGAAGTTGGACTTATAGCAGCGAAATATGTAGAAACACTGCAAAGGTCTAATGAACAACTCGTTAAAATAACTGCCCTCATGAAGAAGGGAATGAAAGATAATAGCAATTTGTCTGAAAGAGACAAAGACGCTATATTTGATATGATACAAGATTCCTCTGAGATAAAGGGAGACTAAAGTGGCAAATCAATATACTGCAATAGTTCCCGGAACAGTTAATCGTCTTGGGAAGCAAGACAAGACGCTGCGAAAGCTTGACAGTAAAGTCGGAGCTAGCTCAAAAGATGGAGCATTCGATCGGGTTAAACTAACTGTCGATGAGTCAACTAAGCCAAAAGTCCTAGAAGGACTGAAACAAGGATCTTTACGAGGAATAGTTTATGATGTTCTGAATAAAGAAATGGCAACATCAGATGACCTTATTGTTAATCATTTTACTCTCGGCTATTCTGCCAAGGATGAGGCTTCAACAGATGCAACAAAACAAAAATTTGTAAAGGTGAGAGTTTGGATACCGGAATTACATCAATGCATGGTGATGCCGAACTTTATAAAAAAGTATACGTCCGGCGCAACTACAGGATTAACAGCAGAAGAAAAATACAATGATTATGAGATTATGAAATGTTATCCCATTTGTACAGCCAAGGTAGAAGACTTAGATAATATAGTACCCGATCGAGGCGACCTAATTGAAGTAAGTTTTACATCTAAGGATTATGATTCTGGAATAATAGAAAAGGTATTAGAACAAAACCCTCATGCTTCTGTGTTATCAGATGCTTTGGGTTTACCCAGCGCCAGAGAAGCTCATCAAAACTCAGAATCCACAGTAGATGACATTAACCCAACTCTTATAATGCCGACGATTCGATCGGAGACAACACAAATATGGAATAGTCTACCACCAGGAGGTACAGGCGGACCTTCAAGTAGTAACTTAGTAGTGTTTACGTCACGCGGAAAGCCAGCAATAAAAAATACTGCTTTATTATCTTTCATACAAATGCTTTTAGATTTTCAAGAAAATAGCCCAGGAACCCCTATCGATATTAACAGCGCCTACCGAGATTTGCAGGAAGATTACACTTTTAATAAAATCGATGCCACCGCGCTAACAGAAAGTTCGAAATATAACGTTTGGAATGGAAATCGATTTGTTTCTTTTGCAAATGTAGCAGATAACTTAAAGAAAAAGGGAACACTGTCTTCTTCTCAAAAGTCCCTTAGAATAAAAAACTGTTTTCCAGAAGAAAATTATCCAGAAGATGTAAAAGATGGCGGCATCGAGAAATGGAAAAAGATCGGTAATGCAAGGCGAATGAATGCTTATAACAATTTGGAAAGCGGAAAGCTAAAAGAAGATATCTTGTACAGAAAAATGACATGCAAGCCAGCCACCGCGCCAATAGCACAAACAAAAAACAATACCTCACACTTTGCAGGCTTGGCTTTTGATATACAAGTGTATACTGAACCAATGAAAAACACATCTAAGTTCCCGAAAAACGCCACAGCCACGGTACCCCTTTCTTCTCAATATCAGTGGTTATTGGAGAATTGCTGGAAATACGGATTTAAAAGAACTGTCTCTTCCGAGAGATGGCATTTTGAGTTCAAACCAGGAGCAAAATATTATAGCGGATCCCTTGTATTAAATCACCCAACCTATGATGGTTCGGGCGCAAAGAAGGCTTAACAAGAAATAACATGAAAAATATATTTTCCGGAATAACCAAAAAAACAAGAACTGAAGAAAATATGTCCCAAGAACAAAAGGACATACTAAAGACATCT